>ENA-UONT01002248-UONT01002248.1-human-gut-metagenome-genome-assembly--contig:-CS20-NODE-2248-length-14085-cov-3.503849_pt1 | contig 14085 bp, 6 predicted proteins | sample MGYA00242459_ERZ724006 | MGnify/ENA metagenome assembly ERZ724006 | reverse complement strand
GAATAGTGATACTAATGGATTGCTCACCTACGAATATATAGCCAATCATATGGGCTCTTGTGATGAAGATATGCCCGTCCTAACCGATAATATAATACGGGTAGATATGACGGGGCAGATTACGGTAAGTGCCGCATTATATTTGCACGCTACGGGAGCTGAGAAATATAGGGAAATTATTGACAAGCTCATCGCGGCTTCTTTGTCGAAAGATAGAGAACACAAATATATTGTCGATTTGTTATCGGGGATTTGGGGTGAAGACTATAAGTCGCATGCAGAGGAGTTGAAGCAAGAAAGTGATAATTTCAGGCGTATTTATAAGCGTGTTTATGTGAACGATATAATTTAGTTTTTTGAGAAATAACAAAGCAGAGGCTTTCCCTAACGAGGGAAAGCCTCTGCTTTGTTATGGAACTTGAAGTATCGTTGTTGTTATTTAGAATAGATATTGTCTGTTTTTTTGCAAAAATTGTTATTATTTGTATAAACATTCGTTTTTTATAAAAAAATAAGAGTGTTACGACAATATTTTTGTTGAAATATATAGATATTAATAACAAATTCTTATATTTGCTGCAAATAAATTAATAGTTATAACATTTCTGTCTGTTGCATGTAATGTAAATTTTATAATGAACCTAATAAATTATTTACAATGACAAAGAAAATTACGCTTGTTTTTGTACTCTTCTTATTTGTGTTTGGATTGCGTGCCGAATCTCTGTTGAATGAGGGATTTGAAGGTTGGTCGACGACAAACTTTCCGACCGGAGGTTGGACTGTAATTAACGACACCCAAGAAGGGGCTATTAATCATTGGACTGTCGATAATAGCAAATCGGCATGTGCCGGTTCAGTGAGTCTTTATTGTAACGGTGGTGAGTGGGATCTTATTGAACCTGTGAAAGAAGAGTGGATAGTATCTCCATCTCTGACTTTGAGTGAGACGAATTTTAATTTGAGTTTTCTGTGGAAAGGAGCTTCGGCATCTGCATTTAAAAACGAATATGATTTTCAAGTGCGTATCACGGAAGACGATGGTAAAAGTTGGAAAACTGTTTTCTCTTTCCTTGATCAAAGCATGGTAGAAAATAGCGGGGTTGCCTTTCCCTGGACTGGATGGGTTACAAACACTTCCAAGATAAGTTTAGGCGCTTATTCCGGTAAGACAATAAAAATAGCTTTTGTACATTGTCTATTGGTCAGCGGCGCTGGTAAAGGTAATAGTATATGGGTTGATAATGTTGTCGTAGAAACGGGCGAAGCGATCGATGCTCCTATTGCAGATGTTAATCCCACTTCTTATATATTCGATGGAACCTACATCGGAGTAGGGAAATGGTCGGAGAAATTTGTATTGCGGAATAAGGGCGTGGGCAATTTGACGGTAAGTGGAATTTCTGGATTAGAAGGTTCCGACTTTTCAACCAATATGATTCCCTCGGAAGTTTCGTTGAGACCGAGTGTAGAGTATGAGTTTTATGTGAAATATACTCCTTCGTCTGAGTTGAGTAGTAAATCTGCTACGATGACTATCCATACGAACGGAGGTGACGTCTCTATCGTATTAGAAGGAACAAAGATAATTTTACCCGATGAATACAATCTGGAAAGTTTTGAAAGTGGAACGTTCCCGCCCGTAGGTTGGACTGCCGATAAAGGTTGGACCGCAAGCAGAACTTATGCTACGTCGGGAGACTATTCGGCTTCTTGCAGTTTTGCAGAGAATAACCCGACTTTGGTTTCTCCTCGTCTCGATTGTTCGACGGGTACTCACGAGTTGCAGTTCGACTATGCGAATGTTTGGGAGCCGACGGCAGATGATGCTCCTGCTCCTGAAAGCGAATTTGAAGTCTATTTTTCAAAAAATGGCAAGGAAACGTGGGAGAAAATTGCTACGTGCGATTCTATCAACCAATGGTGGCACATGAAGCTCGATTTGGGAAACCCGGCATCCGATAATTGTTATATCATGTTTAAATATGTACTCGATGTCGATTTGTCGGGTGGTTGGGACGATGAGCCCGAGTATGCATCTACTTTCTTGGACGATGTAGTTTTACCTCCATTCTATGGTAGAACTTCTGTTCCGGGAGCTGCAACTACCCCTTCTCCTGAAAATGGAGCAACCGATGTATTTAACGAAGATATTGTATTGTCATGGAACGGAGTACAGTTTGCTAAGGGCTATAAGGTGTATGTTGGAACTTCTACCACAGATTTTTCGGTCGTGCCGGGTACAGAGGTAGAAGGTTGCTCTTATACGATTCCTGAGTTGGATTATGCTACTACTTACTATTGGAAAGTAGTTGCTTATAACGATATGGGAGAGACGCAAAATCCTTCGGTGTGGAGTTTTACGACGCTTGCCGACCAAACCGTGAACACATTCCCGTGGTCTGAGGGATTTGAAGGTGACGTATTTCCTCCGTTAGGTTGGAAGAGCGAGAAAGAGGGATATACAGCGTGGGATAGATCTAATTATAATGCATACGATGGTAAAAATGCAGCTTATATTTCTGCTGGGGGCTCCAACGAGCAAGGCATTCTTCAAACACCGATGTTCGTGCTTCCTGCCGATAAAGATATGCAGGTTAGCTTCTACTGGGGAAATGCCGTTCCGTCTACGCTTTACTTCGAAATAAAATCCGATGGAACATGGCAAGAACTCGCCCATATTTCTTCCGCTCAGGCCGAAGGTCAAAAATGGGTTCGTCAGCGAATCGTTTTGTCCGATTATAGAGGTAAGAATGTGAATTTCCGTTGGCGTTATAGTGCAGTAGATTTTACCGGATCAGGAGGTGCTTTGGATAATATTTTGGTTGAAGAAGCTCCCGTTGGAGGAAAAGCTGTTATTAATGTGACTTCTTGGAATGCGGGTGATGTGAATTATAATAAAGCCGTTACCTCAAAGACATTGAATCTTTTGAACGATGGCGAGCAAACAATGAAAATCACCGATGTGTCATTTAAGAATAAGAATTTCTCTACTTCGTTGCACAAGGATTTAGTGTTAGACAGTCGTGAGAGCGTAGATTTCAATATCACGTTCGCTGCCGGTGAAACAGATGCCCTTGTAGAGGACGAGATGACTGTTACATTCGACAATGCTCCTGCTGTGACGTTGCCTGTTTCGGGTAATGCGTTGGGTATGTACACTCGTTATTTTAGTTTTGAAGATGATGAATTTGGTTCTGTGGCTCCCAAAGGCTTTACAACGGTAGATGCCGATCATAAAGCGACAGTTCAACCTCTTATGATAAACTATCCGAATATTGGGAATGCTTATGCCTATATTGTCATTAATCAACAATCGGAACCAGAAGGAGCCGATTGGAGGAATATCTATCCTCGTTCGGGAGACCAACTGTTAGCGACGATGGCGACTGCCGATGGGACAGAAGCCGTAGACTGGATTATCAGCGACCAAATGACGGCTCGAAATGATGCCAAGTTCCGGTTTTATGCTAAGTCGTATGATGGAGATAACACTTATCATCCGTGGGCTTATTTGACAGTATTGGTTAGTACGACAGATAACGCTGTGTCTAGCTTTACTCCATTGTCTGGATTTACATCGGTTCAAGTTCCTCACAAGAATAATAACGATAGTCAGACATCGTGGACAGAGTTTGATGTGGATTTAAGTGCATATGCTGGACAGAAAATCTATATAGCTGTTCGTAATAATACTCCGTCGAATGGTTTTGTGACTTTCTTTGATGATTTCTATTTCGAAAATTTTGAATATGTCAATAGTGACAATAGTGCTCCTTACTTTACTACGATTCCTGAGACAACAGCAACGGTAGGGAAGAAATGGACTTATAACTATTCTGTGGCCGATCCCGATGGAGATCCGTTGACGGTGACCTTGCAGGGCAAACCCTTCTGGCTGAATCATACTCCGGGTACTAACGGCGGTACGATTACCGGCATTCCGGGGGCAGAACAAGAAGTGATTATGAAACTATCTGTTTCAGATGGTTCAAAGACAACTGTACAAGAAATTATTCTTGTTGTGACTGATGGTTCGGGAATCGAAGGCGTAAATGGTGATCGATTGACGGTTTATCCTAATCCTGTCGTTTCCACGCTCTATTTGAATGAACTGTGTGACAAAGTAGTGATTACCGATATTTCTGGTAAACAGCTGCTTTTTGCCGAGCAAGTAGAAAGTGTAGACGTTTCGATGTTATCGTCGGGTATTTACTTTGTAACCATGCAATTGGGAGATCAAGTCAATACCACCCAAGTTATTAAAAGATAATTAATTCTATGGAAACTATGAAAAGTATGTTTTTCGCCTGTGCATTGTTGTTAGGCAGTGCAGAAACCTTTTCCGCTGAAAATCTTGTACTCAGCGAAGATTTTGAGAGCCAAACATTCCCTCCTTCGGGGTGGGTTGTAAAAGGTACTGAATTATCGGAAGATCTTGAATCGGGTTATGCGCATTGGAGCCTTAATTGGAATGAAGTGACGGGTTGCAGTATCGCTGGTTCGGGGTGTGCCGAAGTGATGAGCGACTTTAAAGAAGGACAGGCCGGTATTTCGAAGGAGGAGTGGCTTATTACTCCTGCCGTGCAGGTTGCTGATAATGCGTCGCTGTCTTTTACTTTTTGGTGTAACGCTTCATCGTTTATGACCAATAAATACGGAAGTTTTTTGGTGAAAGTTTCTACCGATGATGGAGATACATGGAGCGATTTGTGGAATGCAGCTTCTCAGGAAGATATTGGAAACTCTGGACTGACATGGCCGTGGAATAAAGATGCTATGGGGATAGAAAATAACTGGCAAAAGTTAACCCCTAATGTGAGCCTTGAAGCGTATGTCGGGAAGACGGTAAAGATTGCATTCTATTTTCGATCTATTCTTGTAAATAATTATACACAAGCGACATTGGCTGTTGACAATGTAAAAGTGGGAAATCAAGAGATTGAAAATTTGCCGGTTATAGAGGGCTCGACTTCTTACGAGTTTTCCAATTCTTATATTGGTTATTTGGCTCAATCCGAACCGATGACTATTCGTAATGTGGGTTATGGCACGTTGACGATAACCAGCATTGAGGGTATTGAAGGTACAGATTTTTCTACGACACTCGATCCCGCTTCCGTTTCTTTGAAGAGGGGAGAAGAGCTTTCATACCGCGTCAATTATACTCCTACGATTACGGGAGCCAAAAGCACGGTCATGAAAATAAATACGAATGGCGGAACTTTGTCGGTCGATTTGTCGGGAACCAAAGTTATGTTGGAAGAAGGATATACTTTGGAAAGTTTCGAAGGTGATATTTTCCCACCGGCCGGTTGGTCTCGTAATGAAGGCTGGAAGACGATGGAAGGTATGGCTACATCGGGTGTGAAGTCGGTTACAGTAGGCGGTATGATGACGTGTGATATCGTTTCTCCCCGTTTGGATTTATCGGCTGGAAACGGTAAAGTGAAATTCGATTATATCGAAACTACCGGTGAAGAATACATCGATGATTCGTTCTTACCGTCAACATATTTCATTCTTTATTATAAGAAAAATACCGATACCGATTGGACGGAGTTGTGGTGTTCTCTTGATGATAGTAAGTATAATGAATGGGTACAAAAAGAAATCGAGATTAAAGACGCAAATGGAAATTTCGTAGTGGACGATAATGTATACCTACGTTGGACCTATGAGTTTGAAATGGGCGACGGTGGTCTCGATAATATGGTGGTGACCGATATCTATTTCGATAATGTAGTGTTGCCTAAGCTATATGGAGAAGGAGAGCTCCCGTTGGCAATTACGACACCCAATCCGGTGAATGGCGTTTCTAACGTTGATTATAGCAGGTTGACTCTTTCTTGGGAGCCCGCTTTGTTTGCCGATGGATATGAATTGTCGGTAGGAACGGATAAATCCAACCCCACCTCTTTGTTGGAAAATGAGAAATTAGAAGGAAATACATCGGTGTCTTATACGATTCCCGAGCTTGAACCTGCTACTACCTATTATTGGAAAGTTGTACCTTACAATGCAGTAGGTAAAAATGAAAATGCTTCGGTTTGGTCGTTTACTACGATGGAAGATCAGTCTGTACGTGATTTCCCCTATACTATGGGATTTGAAGGGAATAACGGAGAAATTCCTCCTATGGGCTGGAAAAACGATCATGAAGGCAAAGGTATTCAGATGTGGAAATCTAATGAGATAGAGCCGTTTGCTGGAAAATATTCCGCGTCGGTATGGCATAATAATGCGGGCGAGGTTTCTATCCTGACTTCTCCTGTATTCGCAATCCCTGAAACCGGTAATATAGTTGCTTCTTTTGCTTGGGGTGGAGCTCTTTGCAATCGCCTTGAAAAAGTGTATGAAAATGAGGCGATCACCGAAGGGCCTATTTCCGAAGTTAATGATGCCGATGGAACTCTCTATTTCGAGATTCGTGCTGTCGATGCAGCCGATTGGACTCCTTTGGCTTATACTCAGGACCGCACGAAATGGCGTCATAAATATGTTTCACTCGCCGATTATGCTGGTAAGAGTGTGAATATGCGTTGGCGTTTTGTCGCTACTGAAAATGCCGGAGTTTCTTCGGGCGGAGCTTCTCTCGATGAGATATTTGTTGGAGATATAAAGGATATGCCTACCTTAGCCGTTTCGGAAATTAAGAAAGAAAATCTGACTGTATATCCTAATCCTACTTCCGATTATGTCTATTGGGCAGGAGGAAAAGCCGATGTGAAGGTATATGATTTAGCCGGAAATTGTATAAAAGATTTGACCGAAGTCGAGTCTGTGTCTTTGGAAGGTTTGGCTTCTGGTATGTATATCGTATCCGTATCGTGTGGCGATTCGGTTTCTACGGCACGAGTAATGAAACGATAAAAGAGCCCGTTTAATCGGGAAATGTATACCAAAGAGGACTCCGTACTGAGGAGTCCTCTTTGTGCCTTTCGAGAAAGATTTGTAAGAATTTGTTTCAAAATTGTATTGAAACTATAAACCCAAACTTTTTGTAGAAAAAATGAAGAGAAAAATTTTGTGTTTTGTAACAGCTCTGTTAAGTTTTTTTATTGTTGAGGCTCAGCAACCTTGTACATTGACTTTGGAGGTTTCGGCTGTTACAGGAGAGGATATGGCTGGGACTCCATTTCATTTGGAACGGGTAGAATCGGGATTGATTTATGACCGAGTACTAGGTGAGAATGGAACTTATACAATAAATAATATATATTCCGGTATACACCATTTGGTGATTGAAAAAGAGGGATTAAAGACTTATGATAATTCTGCTTTGGATATAAAAGGCGATACCGTGTTAAAGATTAAGTTGGAAGAACCGGTACGTACACCTTATAATTTGCAATCGGTTTTAGCCCATGATCCTAAAACGGGAGTTAATGATGCTTCGTTGGTTTGGAATGAGGAGACCGATTATTTCTTCGATGATTTCGAGAATTATACCTCTTTTACGCTCGATTTTGCTCCGTGGACCGGAATCGATAAGGATCAGGCAGAAGCTGCTATGTTAATGCAAGGAGGTTATCCGAATAGTAGCTTGAAACAATATGCGACTATTATTGCTCCCGACGAGGCTTATGTTTCTACTACGGGAGGTGACGTTTCATGGTGGTTTTATGCCCCTCAATTGCGAGCTTATAGTGGAAAGAAATATATGGGATTTATTCGTACGGCAAGCGGAACTACGAATAATGACTGGGCGATAACCCCTCAGGTACATGTCGGTGTAAATAACGTCGTTCGATTTAAAGCCAAAGCAGCGGATGCTCCTATTGAAAAATTCAAGGTATGGATATCGACCACCGGAACAGAGGAAAGTGATTTCAAACCTTTGACACAGGGTAATTATGAGTCAGTTAAATGGGAACAATGGCTTACGATGGAGTATGATCTTTCGAAGTACGAAGGACAAGATGTTTATATTGCCATTCAATATATTACACAAGCTGGTTGGATGTTGATGGTTGATGATTTTTATGTAGGGCCGGCAAAGTTAAATCCTTCGTCTATAAAAGCTCGTCTTCCGAAAACACGTCGTGTTCGCAAAGCAGCGGAGAGTGATGCTCCTCAAAGTTATACGGTTTATTTAGATGAGCAAGAGGTCGGGTCGGTTAAAACGAACTCGTTTATCTTTGAGAATCTTTCGGCTGGAACACATACATTAGGTGTTAAGTCGGTTTATAAAGTTTCCGAGTCGGATATAGCGACAACGACGTTAGAAGTTCCGGCGACTTCGGATTATGCCGATGTAAAAGTAAAAGTTTCTACGAACGGAGGTTCTTCCGAGGGAGTGGCTGTGAACTATCTTTCCGGTTCTTATCAGGTGACCGATACAATCAAATCGGGAATATCTCATTTTGCTTCTTTGAAAAAAGGGGAATATATGATTAGTATTAACGATGATCGCTTTTTGGCGGTAGATACGCTCATCGATATAGACAAGGATATGGAGATAAATTTGTCGTTGGTGGAAAAAATTACTGCTCCATATAATCTATCTGTTGATTTTTCTTATCGTGACACGGATAAGAAGACCGATGTCTTGTTTAGGTGGAATCAAGATTTGGGTTGGAGCGATAGTTTCGAAGAGTATGATGATTTTGCGACCCAATTCGGTGGCTGGGCCACTTTCGATAAAGATCGTCTGCGTCCTTACGGTATAACCATAAATAATACGTATATATCTATTCCCGGACTTGAACAGGGCGAATCTCCGGTAATGGTATTCAATCCTGAAAAAACGACCCCCCGGTGTGATAGCGATGCATTTTTAAATACGGTTTTCGGGAAAAAATATATCATGTTTTTTGGAGTCCAAAGCAACCTGTCGGACGACTGGCTCGTTTCTCCGAAACAGAAAATCAACAAGGGGTATGTGGCTCATTTTTACGTGCATGTTTATCCGAGTATGGCTACGGTTTATCCCGAAACCATTAAGGTGTTGGCTTCCACAGGAGTCCAGACCGATCTTTCTTCGTTTGTCGAACTATATAATTATACTTTTACCGAGAGCGGTTGGTATGAAGTAACAGTCGATTTGAAAGATTATGTGGATCAGGAGGTTTATTTAGCGGTTAATTATGTTTCTAATGACGGGTGGATGCTTAAAGTGGACAATTTTTATGTCGGTCCTTCGGACGATGCTCCGGCTCCCGAAGTTGGAAATGCTACCTATGATATATATTTGAATGGAGAGAAAAAAGCATCTGCGATAACTGATAATTCCTATACATTCGAAGCATTAGATGATGGTACATATACAGCTGGTGTAAAAGCAATATATGAATCCGGGGAGTCTGAGGTCGAAGAGTATGTGTTTACAACTCAGTATAGCGGGATTGAAAATGTAGTTGTTCCGACCGTAAAGGTATATAGCCGAGACCATGCTATTTGTCTGGAATCGATAGAAGGCGAAAAAGTGTTGGCGGAGGTTTATGGCGTTTCTGGACAGCTTGTGGAATTAGTAGAATTTGAAAACAGTGCCCAGATTTCTGTTTCTGAGGGGCTTTACTTGGTACGATTGACAACATCGCAAGGGACAAGCACAGTTAAGGTGTTGGTGAAATAATTACTGTCTATTCATAAAAAACGTCATGAGAATATTCTCATGACGTTTTTTTATCTACAAGTTTAAATTTCTTTTTCCCTTTGTTAATAATTTATTTAATTTTGTACCTTTGTATATATGATATATCAACGTTAAAAAGTAAATTTATTCGCTTGATTCGGTTTTGAGCCGATATTGCTTTTATGAATGGGAATTGCTAAAACTGCAATTGTATGGATAAGAAGATTTATTTTATTTTGTTATTAACTATAATAATCAGTATGAGTTGTGAGTCGAGAAGTCATAAGGAAACGGTTGTCCTTATGGAAACGTCTTTGGGGAATATAAAAGTAAAACTTTATGATGATACACCTGCTCACCGTGATAATTTTATAAAGTTGGTCGAGGAAGGATATTATGACGGGACTTTGTTTCATCGAGTGATTAATGAGTTTATGATTCAAGGAGGCGATGGTACGTCCAAAAATGCTCCGGCAGGAAAAATGTTAGGTACGGGTGACCCGGGATATACTATTCCCGCAGAGTTCGTTTATCCGAAATATTTTCATAAACGGGGTGCTTTGGCCGCGGCTCGGCAGGGAGACCAGGTAAATCCAGATAAGGCCTCATCGGGTTCCCAGTTTTATATTGTCACGGGGAAAGTTTTTAATCCGGGACAGATTGACCAGCTGGAACGTCAAATGCAGATGCAGCAAGAGCAATCGGTTTTTCAGTCGTTGGCGGCAAATCATAGGGAGGAAATCATGAATATGCGTAGAAATCGTGATATGCAGGGACTGCAAGCGTTGCAAGATACATTGATCGCTCAAACTTATGAACAAATTAAGAAGGAAGGAAAGCGGACGCTCACGCAGGCGCAACGTGAAGCTTATACGACTGTTGGCGGAACGCCTCATTTAGACGGTGAATATACTGTTTTCGGTGAAGTGGTAGACGGAATGGAGGTTGTAGACAAGATACAACAAGTCGAAACAGGCTCTGCCGACAGGCCTAAAACCGATGTCAAAATCTTGAAAATGAAAGTGGTCAAATAGTGATATCGTTTCGTCGTCACATATTGCCTAATGGATTGCGCATCATTCATCATTACGATGGCTCTACGAAAATGACTGCGTTGAATCTGCTTTATGATGTCGGTTCGAAGGACGAATCGCCGGAGCGGACAGGATTTGCACATTTGTTCGAGCATCTCATGTTTGGTGGGTCTGTGAATATTCCCGATTTCGATACCCCTCTACAAAAAGCAGGAGGAGAGAATAATGCGTGGACAAGTAACGATGTGACCAATTACTATACGGTAGTACCTACGCATAATGCCGAGACGGCATTTTGGTTGGAGTCGGATAGAATGTTAAGCCTTGCTTTTTCTTCCGAGTCTTTGTCTGTACAGAAACAAGTCGTTATAGAAGAGTTCAAGCAACGTAATTTGAACCAACCCTATGGAGATTCGTTCTTGCTATTGCGACCGATGGCTTATCGGGTACACCCATATCGGTGGCCTGTTATCGGGAAAAATACTTCGCATATTGGTAATGCATCATTGGAAGAAGTAAAAGAATTCTTTTTTGCCCATTATGCGCCCAACAATGCGATATTGAGTATTTCGGGAAGCCTACCATTCGATGAAGCCATATTGCTTTGTGAGAAATGGTTTGCTCCTATTTCTCGAAGAGAAGTCGCTTGCCGCGATTTACCTCAGGAGCCGGTTCAGACAAAACCTCATAAAAAGATAGTGGAAAGAGAGGTTCCCTTAGATGCGATTTTTAAGGCCTATCATATGGTAGACCGTAAGCATCCCGATTATCAGGGGTATGATGCTCTTTCCGATGTATTGGCTTCCGGTCGATCCTCTCGGTTGTATAGACGGTTGGTGATGGAAAAGAAACTATTTACAGAAATAGATTCTTCTATTACCGGTGATATAGAGCCCGGTTTGTTTTTACTGAAAGGGAAACTATCACCGGGAATTTCGTTGGAGCAGGGAGAAGAAGCCATTGAAATGGAATTGCGACGAATGAGGGAAGAACTGTTGGAGCAAAGGGAATTGGATAAGGTGATAAATCGTTTTGAATCGAACGATTTGTTTTCCAATTTGCACTATCTGAATAAAGCCACCAATTTAGCTTATTATGAATTGTTGGGTGGAGCGGAAAATATTGATACAGAAGTCGAAAAATATAAAAAACTTACCCCTTTCGATTTGCGGCGTATTGCGGAAAAATTGTTTGTCCCGGAAAATAGTTCTACATTATGGTACAAATCGGTACATGCAAAACGAGAAATAATAACAGATGTCTCTGATTGATAAAAGATATAGAATAGTACTATGCGTTTTAAGTTAGTGTTGTCGGTTAAATCGGAAAGTTTTGGTAGTGTTTTGCCTGTAAGCTACCAATACGAATTGTCGGCAGCTGTATATCGTCGTATTCGGGAAAATTTCGAGCTATATTTACACTGGCTTTCGAGCAACGGTTTCGCACCGATCGATGATTGCCGTAATCGCTTGTTTTCGTTTTCAAATTTATATATCCCCCGCATTCGGGTAGAGTATGACAGATTACATATTTTGGTGAAGAGGGTTCAAATGTGGATTTCTTTTTTGCCTGTTCGGGGAACTCACGAGTTTGTAAAGCAACTTTTTTCGGGAGAAACTTTTGTACTTGGGGATAGGCGTAGTCGGGTGGAGTTAGAGGTCGAAGATATCGTTGAATGTCCGGCTCCTGAGTTTGGAGAGGAAGCAGAGTATTTGGCTTTATCTCCAATCGTGTTTATGGTGGCTCGCCCCAATCGGAGCATGGAATATGTCGGGCCCGATTATCCCGGGTATGCCGATTGTTTTTATCGCTCGGTGCTGGGAAAATATGAAAAGATTTTCGGTCGGCCTTTTGATGGTGATACAGGATTTTCATGGAGTTTGCTTTCCGAACCGAAAAGAAAAGGAATTTTTATGATGCGGTTTACTCCCGAAGAGTCGAAAGTTATAGGATATATGTATAAATTCAAATTATCGATGAGTCCTATTCTCCATCAGATAATGTATGAAACGGGAATAGGGGAGAAAGTAAATCTTGGTTTTGGTTGTGTAGAGATTCTTCGTCAAGATACGACTCCTAATGACCAAAATTTCCTTTCTGATGAAAAAGACGATACTTCTGTGAAAATAATATGATTTTTTTGTATGAAATGACAAAATATTTTTTTTAATTTGTATAGATAATAGAGAGTTTATTCCTCATAAAAATAGATTATACTATGACAACAGCGCTTGAAAAACCTGACATGAATACAGAAGAACTTCTTGCAGGTCAAACTATTACTCCCGCCGAGGAGGAACAAAATTCGGTACAATCGACTTCACGGCTTTCGAGAGAAGAAATTATAGACTCGTTGAGAAAACTGGTAGAAGGTTCGGTTGAAGAAGTCAAAGATGAAGTTGACGAACTGAAACAGGCTTATTATAAACAGAAAAAAATTGAAATAGAAGAGGCTCGTAACGCCTTTATAGCCGCGGGTAACCCAGGGGCTGAATTTGTGCCAATGCCCGATGAACAGGAGGAAACATTAAAGTCTTTGTTATCTGTTTTTCGAGAGAAAAAAGCCGAATATACGGCCTTGCTCGAAAAGCAAAGAGAAGAAAATTTGGAGCGTAAGCAACAAATTTTGGAAGAGATGAAATCTATTACCGAAGATTCGGATAATATAAACAGACAATATACCCGTTTTCAAGAGTTGCAGCAATCGTTCAAAGAGCCTTGCGAATTACCCTCGGCGGCGGTGTCTGGTCTTTGGAAAAAGTTCCAGTCTTACGTCGAGAATTTTTATGACTTGTTGAAAATAAATAAAGAGTTACGGGATTATGATTTCAAGAAAAATCTGGAACAGAAGACCGCTCTTTGTGATGCAGCAGAAGCATTATTGGCAAATGACGATGTTGTAGCAGCATTTAAGCAATTACAATTATTGCATGACGAATGGCGCGGAATAGGTCCCGTCGCCAAGGAGCTGAGAGAAGATTTGTGGAATAGGTTTAAAGATGCTTCAACAGAAGTAAATAAACGCTATCAAAGTTTTTTTGAGGCGCGTAAAGAAGTGGAACGTAAAAATGAAGAAGCCAAGATTGCTTTATGTGAGGAAATCGAGTCGATGGATTTAAGTTTATTGACTTCTTTTGCTCAATGGGACGATGCTACGAAGCAAGTTCTCGATTTACAAGGTAAATGGAAAACGTTGGGGTTTGCCTCACGGAAGATGAATAATCAGTTATTCGAGAGATTCCGTAAAAGTTGCGATGAATTTTTTGCAAAAAAAGCCGAGTACTTCAAAGCTGTCAAGGAAAGAATGGCAGAGAATCTCGAAAAGAAAAAAGCGTTGTGTGAAAAAGCAGAGGCATTAAAAGACAGTACTGATTGGAAAGCTACTGCCGACATTCTTGTCGCTTTGCAAAAAGAATGGAAAACAATAGGCCCTGTGGCTAAAAAACATTCCGATGCTATTTGGAAACGTTTTGT
>ENA-UONT01002232-UONT01002232.1-human-gut-metagenome-genome-assembly--contig:-CS20-NODE-2232-length-14198-cov-7.574843_pt1 | contig 14198 bp, 15 predicted proteins | sample MGYA00242459_ERZ724006 | MGnify/ENA metagenome assembly ERZ724006 | reverse complement strand
GTCGCCGGAATGCCGCCGAGCGAGCGGATGACCTCTTCCACGCGGTGCGCAAAACCCAGATTTTCCGGATACGGCATGCCGTGGCTGAGGATCGTGCTCTCGAGCGCGACAACGGGCTTATTCTCATCGAGCGCCTGCTGGATCTCGGGAAGAACGTCCAGATACTTTTCAAAGCTGTTCATAATTCATTTTCCTCCAGAATTTTATTGACGAGCTCCGCGCTCATCCCCGGACTGACGGTACCGGCGCTGGTGACGGCGATGATGCCCGCCGCGAGAGCCCAGCGAGCCGCCCGTTCGGGGGGAAAGCGGTGCAGGTAAGCATATAAAAGTCCGGCCATAAAGGCATCTCCCGCGCCGGTGGCATCCACCATCTGGCTCACGGGACGGAGCGCGGCATAGAATTTTGCGCCGCTGCGGTCGGCCCAGTAGCAGCCGCGCTGTCCCATGCTGACGACGATGCAGTGCGTACCGCGCTCGAGAAGCACATCCGCAGCGCGCTCCATATCGGCGTCGCCGGTGATCTCGCAGCCGGTCATAGCCGCGAGCTCCAGCACATTGGGCTTCAGGCAGTGGAGCTTTCCGGCAAACGGGGCAAGACGACGGGCATACGTTGTGGAAACCGGGTCGGAAAAGATCGGCACGCCCGCGAGAGCGTCGGAGGTAATCCATTCCAGAGCCTCCGGCGTCAGGCAGGGGTCGCAGACGATCGCGTCCGCTTTCCGCAGCGCATCCTTTTGCCCTTCCAGCCAGTCGGGGGTGATGTGCTCCAGAATGCGCATATCGGACATGCCGATGAACATGTCGCCCTCGGGGTCGATGAGCGCCATATAGCTGGAGCTGCCGCAGTCCGGGCAGCGCAGCATGTGCGACATATCCATGCCGACCGCCTCGCCGGAGGCGAGGATCTCGCGGCCGTATAGATCGTTGCCGATGGCGGAGAACAGAGCCGTCCTCTCGCCCATGCGGGAGAGATTTTCGAGAATGTTCCGCGTGACGCCGCCGGGCGACGTGTGGAGAAAGCCGGGGTTGGAATCATGCAGGATCAGCGCGGCACGGCTGCGGCCGTGCAGATCCATGTTGGCCGCGCCGATGCCCGCGGTAAAGCGTTTTTCTGCCATTATTTCAAAATCACTCGCTTGAAGTTCTTCTTGCCGCGGCGCAGGACAACGCCCTTGCGCAGTTCCTCACCGTCAAACGCTTTGGCGATGTCGGTGACCTTTTCCTCTCCGCACAGGACGCCGCCCTGCTGGATGTTGCGCCGCGCGTCGCTGCGGGAAGCGCAGAGACCGCTCAGCACGAGGAGGCTCATAATGTCGGACTTGCCGTCTACGAGGTCACTCTCGGAAATGACGGCTTCCGGCACATGCTCGGTGCTGCCGCCGCCGAAAATGGCGCGCGCTTTTTCCTGCGCGGCGCCGGCCTCGTCCTCACCGTGGACCATTTTGGTAAGCTCGTAGGCCAGAGTTTCTTTGGCGGTGTTGAGCTGCGCGTCCTTCCACGTCGCCATTTCGTCGATCTGCTCGAGCGGGAGGAACGTGAGCATACGGATGCACTTCATAACGTCCGCGTCGTCCACGTTGCGCCAGTACTGGTAGAAATCGAACGGAGAGGTCTTGTTCGCGTCGAGCCAGACGGCGTTGCCCGCCGTTTTGCCCATCTTCTTGCCCTGCGAGTCGGTCAGGAGCGTAATGGTCATGGCGTAGGCGTCCTTGCCGAGCTTCTTGCGGATGAGCTCCGTGCCGCCAAGCATGTTGCTCCACTGGTCGTCGCCGCCAAACTGCATGTTGCAGCCATATTCCTTGAAAAGATGGTAGAAATCATAGCTCTGCATGATCATGTAGTTGAACTCAAAGAAGCTCAGACCCTTTTCCATGCGCTGCTTGTAGCACTCGGCACGGAGCATGTTGTTCACGCTGAAGCATGTACCGACCTCGCGCAGAAGCTCAATATAATTGAGATCGAGCAGCCAGTCGGCGTTGTTGACCATGATGGCCTTGTCCTCGCCGAATTCGATGAAGCGTTCCATCTGGCGGCGGAAGCACTCGGCGTTGTGGTCGATATCCGCCTTGGTGAGCATCTTACGCATATCGGTGCGGCCCGAGGGATCGCCGATCATCGTGGTACCCCCGCCGATGAGCGCGACCGGCTGGTTGCCGGCCATCTGCAGGCGTTTCATGAGCGTGAGCGCCATGAAGTGACCGGCCGTCAGGCTGTCCGCCGTGCAGTCAAAGCCGATATAAAAGCGAGCCTTTCCGTTGTTGATCAGGTCGTGGATCTCCTGTTCATCGGTGACCTGCGCGATAAGGCCGCGCCGGACAAGCTCTTCGTAAATCTGCATCAATCTGTCTCCTTTTTATTCTTTTTCCGCGTAATACGGATAAATTCCTTATGACAGGGACGCGCGGAACCGCTCATCCCGTGCGAGAAGCTCCTCGGCTCCCGCAAGCTGTATATCGGTGATTATGTCGCCGCCGCTCAGGCGTGCCAGTTCATACCGGCGGCCCTCACGGTCGAGAAGGCGGATGTTCGTATATGTGCGCCCGCCGTGCTCGGCTTTTTCCACCAGATACTGCTGCTGTGCCATCGCCGCGATCTGCGGGAGATGCGTCACGCAGAGCACCTGCTTCGTCCGGCCGAGGGAAGCGAGCTTTTCTGCCACCCGCTGCGCCGCAACGCCGGATACGCCGGTGTCGATCTCGTCAAAGATCAGCGCGTCTACGCCGTCCTTTTCGGCAAAGACGTTCTTGAGCGCGAGCATGATGCGCGAAAGCTCGCCGCCGGAAGCGATGCGGCTGATCGGCCCAAGCGCTTCACCGGCGTTCGCCGACATGACAAAGCTTACCTCGTCGGCGCCGGAGGCGGACAGGGCGTTTTTCCCTTCGCGGGAAAGAAGCCGCACCTCAAAGCGGACCGACGGCATGCTGAGATCACGAAGCTCGCCGACGACGCGCTCCTCGAGCCGCTTTGCCGCAGCTTGCCGGATATCGGTGAGCGCGCATGCCTTCTTTTCGGCAAGCGCATACGCCTTCGCCGTTTCCTTTTCCAGCTGCGCGAGCCGGTCGCCCGCGTATTCTAGCTCGTCGAGGCGGCGCTCGGAATCCGCAAGAAGCGCAGCGAGCCCTTCTTCGTCTGTGGAATATTTCTTTTCCAGACGCCGCAGCTGGGCGAGCCTTTCCTCCAGCCGGTCATATTCCTCCGGGGAAAAGTCCAGAAGCTGCTGCTTTTCGCGCAGCCGCTCGGAAGCGTCCTCCAGCGCGAGCCGCGCAGAGCGGATGATCTCTTCGGTCTCCGCAAGATCGGCGCTCCACACGCCGGCACGGGAAACATTATACTCCGCATCGCCGCACTGTGCAACAGCGCTGCTGTCTGAATCGTAGAGCGCGGCAAGGGCGGCGGAAATGTGCTCCGTCAGCTTTTCGCTGTTGCGGAGAAGATCACGCCGCTCCGTGAGTTCCGCTTCCTCGCCGGGGCGGATCTCCGCCTTGGAGAGTTCGGCGATCCGGTAGCGCAGGCTCTCTTCCAGACGCTGTTTTTCCGCTTCGTCCATGGAGAGCCGTTCGCTCTCGCGAACGAGGGCGCGGTAGGCATCATACGTCTCGCGATAAGCCGCGAGCGCTTCACCGCACTCGCCGAAAGCATCCAGATAGTCGAGATGCCGCCGCTCGTCGAGAAGCTGACGGCCGTCGTTCTGCCCATGGATATCGAGCAGAAGCGCCCCCAGCTCGCGCAGCTGCGACGCCGTGACGGGCACGCCGTTCACACGGCCGGTGCTCTTGCCGTCCGTCGAAATGCGGCGCTGCAATATGATCTCGCCGCCGTCCGCGTCGATCTCGTTATCGGCGCACCAGCGCTCCGCCTGCGCCGATTCAAAGGACGCCGTGACGGACGCGCGCTCCGCGCCGGAGCGGACAAGCTCGCGGCTGACGCGGTTGCCGAGTACAGCGTTGAGCGAGTCGATGATGATCGATTTGCCTGCGCCCGTTTCGCCGGTCAGTACGCTCAGTCCGGCAGAAAATTCCACATCTGCGCGCTCGATCACGGCGATATTTTCAATGTGGAGTGTTTTGAGCATTACAGCATAGCCTCGATTTCCCGACAGAAGTCCAGCGCCGTACCGACATCGCGCATGGCAAGGAACGCGGTATCGTCCCCGGCGAGCGTCCCGACGAGATTCGGAACATCCAGATTGTCGAGCATAGACGCCGCGGCATTGGCGAGGCCGGGCAGTGTGTGGATGACGACGATGTTCTGCGCCGTATCAAAGCTCACGACACATTCGCGGAAGATCTTGCGCAGCCGGTCGAGCTGATCGCCGGAATCCTCCCGCGCGGGGACGGTATAGCGGTAGCCGCCATCCGGGGAAAGCTCCTTTACCAGACGAAGCTCGCGGATATCGCGCGAGAGCGTCGCCTGCGTGCTTTTCACGCCGCGCTTGCGCAGCGCTTCGATCAGCTGGTTCTGGGTCTCAATGTTCTGCTCCTGAATCAACGCAAGAATCTCTTCCTGTCGCTTTGATTTCACGGGGCGTTCACCTCTTTCATTTATCGACTAATTTTTCAAAAACAATGTCAAAGAAGCTGCGATCTTTAACGCGCGCCATAAGAAGCGTTTTATCGGAGCGCGCCACGACGAGCTCGTCCCCGTCAAGGAACGGAACGGCCACGCCGTCCACGGAAAGAAAGACCTCTTTGTCCCCCTGCTCCACGGTGCGGATGGATACTTCGCGGTCCGCTTTCAGTACATACGAGCGCGCCGCAAGGCGGAACGTGCAGATCGGTGTGAGAATGATGCAGTCGGCGCACGGCTCGACGATCGGCCCGCCCGCCGCCATGGAGTAAGCGGTAGACCCGGTCGGCGTGGAGGCGATCATTCCGTCGCCGGAAAACGCCGTAACTTCTCTTCCGTCGCTGAATGCTTCAAGCTTCACAACGCTCACCGAGGCACGGACGACCGCTTCGTTGAGAGCGCTTCCCTCATAGACCAGCTCGCCCTTACGGAAGAGCTTGAGATCGAGCATCATGCGCGTCTGTACCGTGTAATGGCCGTCGGCCACTTCCAGTATGCAGTCCGTCTCTGTCTGCTCCAGTTCGGCGAGAAAGCCCTTGTTGCCGAGATTGACGCCGAGGATCGGAACGCCGGAACCGGCGAGATACCGGGAAAGCTGCAAAATCGTACCGTCGCCGCCGAGGGAGACGACGAGCCTCGCGCCGGGCAGCGCTATCGGAAGAGCAGCGGTCGGAATATCGCGCGGCCAAGTGTTTTCCAGCCCATCGCTGAGGAAGGGCGAGATGCGCACTTCATGTCCGTGCTCGCGCAGCGCCTCGGCAATGGCGAGCGTGGAAGCAAGGCCGTGGTCGCGGTGGGCGTTCGGACAGAGCAGAACATATCCGTCTTTCATTATTCGGAGTCCTTTCCATGTGCCGCGTGAGACGCGGCGACGAGCGCGTCGATGTCCGGCTCCGGAATGCTCTCCGCACCCTTTTTGAGCCAGGCAAGATACTCTATATTTCCCTCCGGGCCGCGGATGGGCGAGAAATCCAGCCCCCGCACGCCGAAGCCGCATTCCGGCACATAGCGCAGAAATTCGCGCAGCACCTCTGCGTGAACGGCAGGATCGCGCACTACGCCCTTTTTCCCTACCTTGTCCTTGCCCGCTTCAAACTGCGGCTTGACAAGGCATACCATCTCGCCCTCCGGCTTCAAAAGCGCGCCGACCGCGCCCAGAATGAGACGGAGCGAAATGAAGCTCAGATCGGCAACGGCAACGTCCATCTCCTCCGGGATCTGTTCATGCGTAACATAGCGGATGTTCGTCCGCTCCATGCAGACGACGCGCGGATCGGTGCGGAGGCTCCAGGCAAGCTGACCGTAGCCGACATCGACGGCATAGACCTTGGCCGCGCCGCTTTGCAGCAGAACGTCCGTGAATCCGCCGGTGGAAGCGCCGCAGTCAATGCACACGGCGTCTTTCACATCGATGGGAAACACACGCAGCGCCTTTTCGAGCTTCCACCCGCCGCGGCTGACATACGGCAGCGTTTCACCCCGCATCTCCACGGCGGCGTCCTCCACTACGGAGGTGCCGGGCTTTGTCTCCTTCTGGCCGTTCACATAGACGCTGCCCGCCATGATATACGCCTTGGCGCGCTCGCGGCTCTCGGCGAGGCCTTTATCAAATACAAGCTGATCAAGCCGGATTTTTTTCATGCAGTATCTCCTTTGCTGCGGCGGCAATGCCATCCGCATCCAGATGCAGGCAGTGCTGCAGCTCACGGACCGAAGCGTGCTTAATAACGCCGCTGCCGAGATCCAGCAGCCGGGCGCCGCGCAGCGAAATGCCGTTTGCCGCGGCGTCTGCAAGAAGAAGCGTACCAAGACTTCCGGAACGGCAGGCTTCCTCCGCCATAATAAACCGTCCGGTTTTCCGCAGCGACTCACGGACGGTCTCCGGGGCGAGCGGCAGCAGCCGGTTGAGCTTGATGACCTCGGCGCGGATGCCGTCGGCGGAAAGCGTCTCCGCTGCGGTGAGCGCTGCGTTGACGCTGATGCCGTAGGTGACGATCGTTACATCGCCGCCGCTGCGCAGAACGGTCGAATCCTCGCGGGAGTGGTCGTCAGTATATGCGCCCTCGCCCCCACGGGGATACCGTAGCGCTACGGGACCGGATTTTTCACGCACGGCGATGGATAGCATGGAGTCCAGTTCGCAGAAGCTCGCCGGAGCATATACGGTCATATTCGGCACGGAGCCGAGATACGCGATATCAAAAGAGCCCTGATGCGTGACGCCGTCGCGCCCGACAAGCCCCGCGCGGTCCACGGCAAGCACAACATGCAGCCCCATGAGCCCGATGTTCTCAATGAGCATATCGTAAGAGCGCTGGAGAAAGGTGGAGTAAACGGCAAAAATGGGCGTCAGCCCCTGCTTTGCCATGCCGGCGCACATCGCGGCGGCATGCTCCTCGGCAATGCCGAGTTCAAAATACCGGTTCGGAAAACGGCGGGCAAATTCGGACAGCCCCGTGCCGTGTTCCATCGCCGCGGTAACGGCGCAGACCGTCGGATCCTTTTCCGCAAGCGCAATCGCCGATGCGCCGAATGCCGCAGAAAAATCGTTGGCCGGAACGGTCGTGACGCCGGTCTTCCGATCGAACGGGTTGACGCCGTGGTACGTCTGCGGGTCCGCCTCCGCGGGGGCATAGCCCTTTCCCTTCACCGTCACCACATGCACAACGACCGGGCGATGAAGATCCTTCGCCCAGCGCAGCGTAGTTTCGAGCGCCTTTTCATCGTGGCCGTCCACCGGCCCGATATAGTAAAACCCGAGATCGTCAAATATACCGGACGGCAGAAGGCGCGCTTTGATGCGCTCCTTGAGCCGGTGCAGCTCTTCATAAGCGTGCGGGTGCTTTTTCATAACACGGCGGTACGTCCGCTTGAAGCGGAGATATCCGGGGCGCGTGCGTGCGCGGCGGAGCAATCTCGCCACGCCGCCGACATTTTCGTTGATGGACATGCCGTTGTCGTTGAGAACGACCACGGCAGCCTCGCGGCTCGCACCGAGATCGCTCAATCCCTCAAAGCACAGGCCGCCGGTCATCGCGCCGTCGCCCACAACGGCGACAACGTCGTAATTTCCGTGCATGAGCGTTCGGGCTCGTGCCATCCCCGCGGCCAGCGACACGGAATCGGAGGCGTGTCCGGCAAGAAACGGATCGGCGTTGCTCTCGCACGGCTTGGGAAAGCCGGAAATACCGTCGAGCTGGCGCAGCGTATCGAAGGAATCTCTCCGACCGGTCAAAATCTTGTGGACATAGGACTGATGCCCGACATCGAACAGGATGCGGTCCTTCATCGGGTCATAGACGCGGTGCAGCGCCACCGTCAGCTCCACACTGCCGAGATTCGAGGCAAGATGCCCACCGGTGTGCGACACGTTTTCCACAAGAAACTCGCGGATGTCCCGGCAAAGCTCCGGAATGTCCCGTTCCGGTACGGCACGGAGATCGGCATTGCTGTTTATTCTATATAAAAGTTCTTTTTCGTTCTGGTTCAACACAACTGCATCCCCTCATACTCTTAACTTAAGTATAATAACAAAAACAAACACCCTTTACAAGAGCAAAGGGTGTTTTGACAAAAAATATTCACATTTTATCCGGAAAATATTCACTTCCTGCGGTCCGCCAGAAGGTCGGCGAGCCAGCAGAGAAATTCCGTATCCGCAAAATGTCCGGCAGCGGCGGCTTTTGCCTTCTCCGTATGGAGATGTACGAGCCGGCCGCATTCCTCGACGCTGAGAAGCGAAACGAACGTTGTCTTTTTCTCTGCAGTGTCTGAACCGATGGTCTTGCCCAGCTCGTCCTCCGTAGAGATCGTGTCGAGCACATCGTCGCGGATCTGGAAAGCCAGACCGAGATTCATCGCGTACTCTTCCGCAGCCGCAACCTGCTCCGGTGTACCTCCGGCGCACTGCACGCCCATGACGCACGCGGCGCGGAGCAGCGCTCCGGTTTTCAGGCGGTGGATCTCGTAGAGCTCCGCCTCCGTGACCGGAAGTCCCTCTTTGCTCGTGTCCAGATACTGTCCGCCGCACATGCCCTGCTCGGCGGCGGCAAAGGCCAGCGTTTTTGCCATCGCCGCGGTACGCTCCGGCGCAGCCGGCGCGGACAACACGGCGCAGTATGCCGCCGACTGCAGCGCGTCTCCGGCGAGAACGGCATTGGTCTCGCCGAACATCTTGTGGCAGGTGGGCTTTCCGCGGCGGAGATCGTCGTTATCCATGCACGGAAGATCGTCGTGGATCAGCGAATAGGTATGCAGCATTTCGATGCCGCAGGCCGCAGGCAGTGCCGCGGCGCGGTCTCCGCCGGAGATCTCGCAGAACTTCACGAGCAGCAGCGGTCGGATGCGCTTTCCTCCGGCAAGGAGAGAATAGCGCATGGCGTCCAGAAGCTCCTTCTGCGGGCAGTCCGCCGTAAAATACGTCTCCAGTGCGGCGTTGATCTCATTTTGGATGGCTTTATATTCGCTGAAATGATCCATGGTCATTCATTCTCCGATGCAAAGGATGTTTCGACCGGTGCGCCGTCCGCGCCCTTTTGCAGCTTCACAACGGTCTGCTCGGCCTCATCGAGCTGCTTTGTACAGGTGCGGATCAGCTCCGCGCCCTCGGTATACAGCGAAAGAGACTCCTCGAGCGGAGCGTCGCCCTTTTCGAGCGAGCGGACGATCTCGTCCAGACGGGCAAGCATCTGCTCAAAGGTCTTCGGTTTTGCGTTTTTCCGTTCAGCCATGGTGATCCTCCTGTCCGTTTCGATCAGCTCTTTTTATCGGTAACGCGGACGATGGTCTCGCATTTCACATCGCCAACGGTGCAGATGACCTTGGTCGTTCCCGCCTTCACGCCGGTGACGACGCCATTTTCGTTGACAGTGGCGATGGCGGTATCCTCGATCGTCCATGTCTCCTTGTTCGTGCTTGGATCGATGTTGTACATCGTACAGTTGAGATCGACCGATTGTCCGACAGTAATGGTAAAGTCGGAATTCGGCAGGCCGAAGCAGGTGATGACGACGCGCGGCGTTTTATCGTTCGGGTCAGGCGTCGCCTGCGGCGCGGCAGCGGCTGCCGCGGGCGGATTATCGGCCACGCGGATGATGCAGACCGCTTTGGCCGTGCCGGACTTGCAGACGATGTTTGTATAGCCCATCTTCTTACCGGTGACAAGACCGGTCTCGGATACCGTCGCGATGGCGGGGTCTTCCGAGGACCATGTGACCTCGCTTCCCTCCGGCGTAACGGCGGCGGTGAGCTGGATCTCATATCCCCATTGACCGCTGAGGCTGATATCGGTCTTTTCCACACCGCCGTAGCAGATCTTGATCGTCGGCTCCGTAACGGTCAGTGAGAGCGACGCGGACGCATCGCCGATGGTATAGGTGATCTTGGGATTGCCGACCTTCCAGCAGGTGACGATGCCGTTTTCGTCCACACTGGCAGAGGAGGCGTCGCTGGAGGTCCAAATGCCGCCGGTGGAACCGTCGCTCGCAACAGCCTGCAGACGGATGACCGTGGAGGTCTGGAAGCTCAGCTCCGTCACGGCCTTGTTTTCATAGAATATCTCGACCTTGACCGGCTCCTTCGTTGCCTCCGGTGTTGCGGAAACTTCCGGAACATGCGTCGCCGCTTCGGGCGTCGTTGTCGAAGCCGCCGAGGGAGACGCGTTCGGGTCATCCTGCGTTTTGTTGTCCTTGTTTTTGAAAAAGTCGGAGATGCCGCAGCCCGTCAGAGAAAAGCAAAGAGCCGCTGCTGCCAGAGCAAGCGCAACCATGCGATATAGCTTTTTCATCATTGTACCTCCGATTGATGCTCCACACGGCAGTCAAGCGCGCCGTGTTCAAGCCGTATATGGACGCTGTCGCCGGGTGCGACAGCCTTGGCGTCTCTGAGGATCGCGCCGGACGCGTCGGTCGTCACGGAAAAGCCGCGCGCGAGCACCTTGAGCGGGCTCATCGCCTCAAGCGACGATACGAGCCGGACATATTCCTGCCGTTTGGCGAGCAGGAGATGCTTTTCCGCCGCGTTCAGACGGTCGGAAAGGCGATCCACATCCAGCCGCCGGTTCTGAAGAAAGCCCGTCGGGCTCTGCAGCTCCGGCCGAGCCAAAAGCTCGTTCAGCCGCGAGGCGAGAGCATCCAGCCGCTTCCGCTCCGCCTGACCGAGCCGGTTTTCCAGCGAGAGGAGAAGCGCGCGGACATCGGCCTGCTCCGGTACGGCGATCTCCGCACCGTTTGACGGCGTTGCCGCGCGTACATCGGCGACAAAGTCGGCGATGGTCACATCGGGTTCATGCCCGACGGCGGAGATGACCGGTATCTCGGACGCAAAGATCGCGCGGGCAACGCGCTCGTCGTTGAACGCCCAGAGATCCTCGATGGAGCCGCCGCCGCGGCCGGTGATGATAAGATCGGCCACATTCCACCGGTTCGCGTACCGGATCGCACCGGCGATCTCCGCGGGGGCTTCCGTTCCCTGCACGCGCACCGGCATCACAAGGATCTTTGTGAGCGGCCAGCGCCGGCCGAGAATACGGATCATATCCTGTACAGCGGCGCCGGCCCCGGAGGTGATGAGCGCGATCTTCTCCGGCATGGCGGGAAGCGGTTTTTTGTGCTCCTGCGCAAACAGCCCCTCCGCGAGCAGCTTTGCCTTGAGCTGCTCATATGCCGCGTGAAGATCGCCCAGACCTTCCGGCTGAACGGCGGTGACATAGAGCTGATAGGCTCCGTCCCGCGGATAGACGGCGACGCGCCCGGAGCAGATCACCGCCATGCCGTTTTCCGGGCGGAAACGCAGCCGCGAAGCGTCGGCGCGGAACATGACGCACCGGATCGACGCGCCCGCATCCTTGAGCGTGAAATAATGATGGCCCGAGGGATAGATCTTATAATTGGAAAGCTCGCCGCGGACATAAACGCGGCGCAGCGCGCCGTCGCTTTCTACGATGGCGCGTATGTGCTCCGTGATCTCCGATACGGAGAGCGGCGAAATCTCCGTCATTCTTCCGTCGTAGATCCGTTCTCCGCCGCTGCCGCGTCTTCCGCGGGCTCCGTCTCCGCCGGCTGCTCCTCCACGGTCTCGCCGCGCGAGCGCATGAAGCTGCCGAGGATGCCGTTGATAAAGCGGACGGTCTCCGGCTCATCGTACCCCTTGGCCAGCTCAACGGCCTCGTTGATGGACGCCGCCGCCGGGATATCCGGCATATAAAGGATCTCATAAAGCGCAACGCGCAGCACGGCGAGAGCCGTACGCGAAATGCGAGAGAGCTTCCAGCCGTGGGAGAACTGCTCGATGAGATCGTCCAGCTCCTCGCGGTGGTCGCGCACACCGGTCACAAGGGCGTTGATGTAAGCGCGCTCCTCCTCCCCGGGGATCTCCGTGAAAAGAGCATCCTCCGCCGGAAGGGCACGGAAATAGTCCTCGTCAAAAAAGGCGTCCGGTCCGACGTCGCTGCCGGCACTAACGGCAAAGCTGAGCTGAAGCGCCAGCTGCCGTGCATTCGTTCTCGTCATAGAGAGACTTACCCCTTCATATCGGTCTTATCAAAGGCAATGCCCGTGATATGCACGTTGACGACGGTCTTGAGTCCGGTCATGTCCTCCACGCTCACGGCGACCTGGTCCTGCACCTTCTTGGCAACGACCGTGACGCCGTAGCCGTAGCGGACCATGATGAGGATGTCAATGACGGCCTGTCCGTTCTCCGCGGCGATCTTCACACTCGGCGGCGTGGTCGCGCTCTTGATGCCGAGGAACTCGGCAATGTCCGCGCCGGGCACGGACGAAAGCCCTGCAACGCCTTCGATCTCCGAAACAGCGGCGTTGACCATCACCTGGATCACGTCCTCCGAAATGCTGATATTTCCTTTTTCCGTCTGGCTGGTGATATAGTTTTCAGGCATAGCTGCTAACCTCCCAATGTATTCATGTCATTGTAACACAACGATTACAAAAAATAAAGAGGCGTCCCAAAAAACTTTTGGAACGCCTCGCTGCCGATATAGTTGAAGCGGCTCGAAATCAGGCACGCGGATGCGATTTCTGGTACACGTCCTTGAGCTGCTTTTTGACGAGCTGCGAATAGACCTGCGTGGAGCTGATATCCGCATGCCCGAGCATTTCCTGGATCGCACGGATATCCGCGCCGTTTTCCAGCAGATGCGCAGCAAAGGAATGGCGCAGTGTGTGCGGCGTGATGTCCTTCTCGATGTGCGCCTTGGCCTGATAGGACTTGATGATCTTCCAGAAGCCCTGCCGGGACATGCGCTCGCCGCTGACATTCACAAAGAGAGAGGTCTCATCCTTTCGCGCCAGCATCTGCGGGCGGACAAACTCCATATACTCGCTCAACGCCCGGATCGCCGCCGGATAGAGCGGGATAAACCGTTCCTTGTCGTGACTGATGCAGCGGATCGCGCCGGCTGTCAGATTCACGTCCGTCACATTGAGCGAAATGAGCTCACTCACACGGATGCCGGTGGCATACAGCAATTCCAGCATTGCCTTGTCGCGGTAGCCCTTGAAGTCGGTACACTCCGGCTGCTCAAGCAGCAGCTCGACCTCGCTGCTCGTGAGGATCTGCGGGAGCTTCTGCTCGCATTTATCCGGAACCAGCTTGCCGGTCGGGTTTTCGCTCACGATGCGCTGGAGAATGAGGAAGGTATAAAAGCATTTCAGCGACGCAATGGAGCGGGAAACGGTCGCTACCGATTTTCCCATCCCGCGCAGCCAGGAAATGTATCCGTTCAGGACCTCCTCGTCCGCCTCGGTGTATCCGACAGTTTCGTGTGAGTCAAGGTATTCTCCGAACTGACGGATATCGCGGAGATACGAACTCAGGGTGTTGCTGGAAGCCTTTTTCACATTCGTAAGGTAGTCTTTGAATTTTTCAAAGCATACGGAATTATCCATAGCAACGCCCTCCTTCCTCTTTTCTTTCTCTACTCTCTATGCTAGTAGTAACGGGATCAAAAGCTGCCGGACGAATGCCGCGGCAGACACGAGCAGCGCGGCGATCAGAAGCCGGTCTGCAGAAACGAACGAAAACCGGACGGTCGGATAGCCGCGGCAGGTTCGGTATATATCCAGAGAGGAGCAGAACGCCTCCTCGCCAAGCAAAAACAAAGCCGTAAGAGAAAAGAGCGCCGGGAGCCCTACGATGAGACAGGCCCTTGCCGCGGGGACGCCGCCCGTAAGCAGCACCGACACGCTATAGGAAAGAAGGAACCCCCGAAAAAGAAAAAGGATCGGGAGAAGCAGAAAGCCGAATAAAACGGCGGAAAGAAACACCGCGATGAAACACGGCGCGGAATATGTCCAGAGGAGCCGGAGGTATCCGGCCGAGCCCGAAAGAGAGGCGTCGGCAAGCGACGCGACGAACTCCGGAACCGGCGGGAAAATGCGTGATCCGGCAAGCGTCCCGAGCGACGCGCCGAAAAGCATCGCCAGCGGCAAAACGCGGCGGGCCGGTCGCGCAAGGCGTAAAATGCGCGGCGCTGAGATCGCCGCGTCATCCGGTGAAACGTTCATGTCGTCACCTCGCCTCGCGGCAAAAGAAACAACATAAAACAATAATTTACATAATCTGTTGTACGCACACTATACCGCAGATTCATAAAGTTATCAATCCCTTTTT
>ENA-UONT01002221-UONT01002221.1-human-gut-metagenome-genome-assembly--contig:-CS20-NODE-2221-length-14245-cov-25.360042_pt1 | contig 14245 bp, 10 predicted proteins | sample MGYA00242459_ERZ724006 | MGnify/ENA metagenome assembly ERZ724006 | reverse complement strand
AGATGGAAGCGAAAAGACAGGATATCGGGATGGATATAGATGAAAATAAAAAAGATACACAAAATAAAACCAATACACAGGATAAGGCCGATACATCAAATAAAAAAGATAAGCCGGATGGATCAGAAAAAGAGGAAGCACAGAAAAGTACGTCGGCATCGCGCGAGATTTTAAGCTGGGTACTTACATTTGCCCTGGCGATCGGGGCAGCATTTCTGATCAAGAATTATCTGATCATCAACGCAGATGTGCCGACAGGCTCCATGGAAAATACGATCATGCCGGGGGACCGCCTGATCGGAAATCGTCTCGCATTTTTAAAGGATACACCGGAGCGCGGGGATGTTGTGATTTTCCATTATCCGGATGATGAGGAAGAACTTTATGTAAAAAGAGTGATCGGACTGCCGGGGGAGGAAGTCCGCATTGACGATGGAAAGATTTATATTGATGGAAGTGAAACGCCGCTGGAGGAAGATTATTTGAAGGAAGAATGGACGGTGGCAACAGGACCATATTTATTTGAAGTACCGGATGACTGTTATCTGGTATTAGGGGATAACCGGAATGACTCCTGGGACGCGCGTTACTGGGATAACAAATATGTAAGTATCGATAAAATCCTCGGTAAAGGAGAGGTCATTTACTGGCCGCTGCAGGACATCGGAAAAATCAGATAGCAATCAAAAATGCATAGATTTTAAATGGAAGTGTTTGGAAACAGGCATTGTATGAGATCGGACACAGGGGGATCAGACATGATAACATTTCTTTCAAAGTTTTTTATTAAAGAAAAAGAGGATAAAGGAAAGATCAGACAGGAGTATGGTATTCTCTGCGGTATGGTCGGAATCTTTTTAAATATTCTGCTTTTCTGTGGCAAATTTTTTGCAGGAACGATCAGCCATTCGATCGCTGTGACTGCGGATGCATTCAACAACCTGTCAGATGCAGGATCTTCCGCTGTTACGCTGATCGGATTTAAGCTGGCAGGAGCAAAACCGGACTCGGAGCATCCGTTTGGCCACGGACGGATCGAATATGTATCGGGACTGATCGTTGCGGCAGCAATCCTTCTGATGGCGTATGAACTGATCAGGGATTCTATTATAAAGATCATTCATCCGGAAGAAACAGAGTTTTCCGTAATGGTGGTTGTGATCCTCATTATTTCGATTCTTGTAAAACTGTATATGTATCTTTATAACAGTGGGGTTGCAAAAAAAATTGACTCTGCTGCCATGAAGGCAACGGCAACCGACAGTCTGAGCGATACCTGCGCAACAGCAGTGGTACTTGTGGCAGCTTTGATCGGACATTTTACCGGAATCTATGTGGATGGCTATTGTGGTGCATTAGTTGGTGTATTTATCATGTTTGCGGGCATCGGAGCTGCGAAAGATACCTTAAATCCGCTTTTAGGGCAGCCGCCGGAGGAGGAATTTGTGCAGAAGATTGATCAGATCGTAATGGCACATGAGGAGATCTGTGGAATCCATGACCTGATCGTACACGATTATGGCCCGGGAAGACAGATGGTATCACTGCATGCGGAAGTACCTGCGGAGGGCAATATCTTAGAGATCCATGATATTATTGATAATGTTGAAAATGAATTAAAAGAAAAGTTAGGCTGTGATGCGACGATACATATGGATCCGATCGTGACATCGGATGAACATGTCAGCGAGATGAAAGCGGCGGTAATATCTATTATCAAGGGAATTGATGAGCGGATCAATATGCATGATTTCCGCGTTGTAACGGGACCGACACATACGAATATTATATTTGATGTCCTGATACCGTATAAGTTTCAGATACAGGATGATGAGCTGGCAGCACGTATTACATCACAGGTAAGGGAACGTCTTGGAAATAATTATTACGTGGTTATCAAAGTAGATCATTCCTACGTGTAAAGGAGTCGGGCAATTCAGATTTTTACAAAGGAGAAACGTATGCAGACAAGTAACAAAGAACTGATCCTGCTGGTAGATGATGATCCGGGCAATCTCAAAAGAGCACAGACGATTCTGGGGGAAGAATTTCGTATTTCTGCGACTACATCTGGGAAAATGGCATTGTCACTTCTTTCAAAAGTGACACCGGATCTGATCCTTTTGGATGTAAATATGCCGGAAATGAACGGATTTGAAACACTGAAAAAGATTCGGGAACTTGAAAATGGATCTATGATACCGGTTGTGTTTCTGACCGGTGATAATGATGCTGAAACAGAAACAAAATGTTTTGAGGCAGGGGCTATGGATTTTGTCGGGAAGCCGTTTGTTTCCCAGGTATTAGTCAGCCGTGTGAAACGAATTTTAGAGAACAGACAGTACCAGAATCATTTAGAAGAGATGGTCGCCTCGCAGGTTGCGGAAATGACGCGTATGCAGGATGAAGTGATTACCGGTATCGCCAACCTGATCGAGAGCCGTGATGGCAGTACGGGACTTCATGTAAAAAATACCCAGAATTATGTACAGATACTGACAAAAGCGTTGAGGGAAAAGGGGATGTATCCGGATATCCTTGATCATAATTATGAGCTCAATACAGTAAAGGCATCGGTACTTCACGATATTGGAAAAATAAAAACACCAGATGCGATTCTTTTAAAACCGGGACGGCTGACGGACGAAGAGTTTGAAATCATGAAACAGCATACGGTAGCCGGGTGTGAGATCATTGACCGGATCATCGGAAATGTGGAACATGAGGAATATGTGGATATTGCCAGAAAAATAGCACGATATCATCATGAAAGATGGGACGGTACGGGCTATCCGGATGGATTATCCGGGGAGGAGATTCCGTTATGTGCAAGGATCATGGCACTTGCTGATGTTTTTGATGCATTATATCAGGACCGGTGTTATAAGAAAGCAATCCGTCCCGCATCTAAGGTGTTTGAAATTATAAAGGAAAATAGCGGCTCTCAGTTTGATCCGAACCTTACAGAGATATTTCTGGAATTGCAGAGGGAAATTACAGACATAAGTGAATGAGAGGGGACGTTATGATAAGAGAAATCAAAAAGGACAGGGCGGGAGTGATCCCGTATGTACTTTATTTCATATATACTGTTTATATGGTAGTGGCAGCAGTTTATTTAAAATGGCCAAGCTGGGTAGCTGCGGTGATAATTTGTGGGCTTTTGGCGAGTATCGGACTTCGGATGCTGACAGGACGGTACAGCAGACTGGCGAAGTTATTTTGTTCTGTTATGATATGGATGAATATTATTTTATATACGGTATTCACGGACGGTTCGTCTCTTACCATGGCAACAGTAGCAGCAAGTGTTGTGATGTTGTCTCTTTTTGATCTGATCGAGATCAATTATATTTCGTTGGTAGCAACGATCTTTTTGTTTTGTCTTGATACATTCCTGTTAGATAAAGTAAGTTATGATAATCCGATACGGGAAATGGAATTTTTTATGCAGTTTTTTGCGATCATTATTCTCGAGATCATGGAAAATAAACAGTTAAAAAACCGTATACAGCATGATATGGAATTCAATGAGACAATGCGTGAACTCGAGGATGCCAAACAGGCAAAAGATGATTTTATGGCAAATATTTCGCATGAGATCCGTACACCGTTAAATTCTATCATCGGAATCGGATCAGAATTACTGGATGCGAAAGTGGATGATACGACAAAGGAACAGCTGTATGATATTACAGTTGCGGGCAGGAATCTGATGTCTTTGGTATCAGATATCCTGGATTTTTCAGAACTTGAAAATGACACGATGGAGCTGGTGGAAGAACCATATAACATTACGTCTGTGATCAATGATGTGGTTAACATGGCACATGTGTGGAATAAAGAAAAGAATCTTGAGATCATTGTGGATTGTGAGGCGGATATTCCGAATAACCTGCTTGGAGACAGTCAGAAAATATATCGCATTATCTTAAATCTCATCAACAATGCGATCAAATTTACAGATGCCGGTGGTGTCATTTTGTTTGTCGGCGCCCGCAAGGAATCATACGGCATCAATCTTATGGTAAAGGTGAAAGATACCGGAATCGGGATGAGCGAAAAAAATATAGATGCACTGGAAAACACATACAATCAGGTAGATACGACCCGTGACCGGCGTGCGGGGGGCATTGGCTTAGGTCTTGCAATCTCACGTAAAATGATTGCAAAAATGAATGGACATATGCATATTGAGAGTGTTCCTGATGCAGGGACGACGGTTTCTATTATCATTCCACAGAGAGTACTGACGGATATGCCGCTTGTATCCGTGCGTGATGCCGGAGATAAAAAGATCATTTTTTATATGGATCTCGAAAGATACCGTTTCGGACAGCTTCGTGACGGATATCTTGAATGTATACAGAGGATGGTCGATCAGCTTCATGTAGATGCCGTGCGCTGTTCGACCATGCATGAACTAAAAAACCGCATCGATCATGAAAATTATCAGTTTTTGTTTGTTGCGGATGTCGAATATTTTATAGATCAAAGTTATTTTGACAGCCTGACTGCAAAAATGAAAGTTGTTGTCATGGCAAACCGGGATTGTGATCTGCAAAAAATCGGACCGGAAGTTCTGCTTATCTATCGCCCGATGCATGTATTCTCGGTTGCAACCATTTTGAATGGAGAAAAACTTCAGCAGGACGCATACGACGAACGGTGGCATCATGACAGATTCCGTGTAAAAGGAGCCAAAATTCTTGCAGTGGATGACAGTGCCATGAATTTAAAAGTTGTTTCAAGTCTGTTAAGCCATTATGGCATCACGATCGATACGGCATTGAGCGGTAGTGAGGCAATTGATAAAATCAGTGACAGAAGTTATGATCTCGTGTTTATGGATCATATGATGCCGGAAATGGATGGCGTGGAATGTATGCACAGGATTCATGAATTACCGCGGTTCCGTGAACGGAAAATACCGATCATTGCACTGACAGCCAACGCCATAGGCGGAGCCAGAGAGATGCTGATCAGGGAAGGATTCGATGATTTTGTTGCGAAACCGATTGAAAAATCTGCGATGGAACGTGTCCTTCGCAAATATTTAAGCATGTTTATTGAAAAAGATACGGGAGAGGAACAGGTTACCTGCGAGACAGAAGAAAGCAGTGGGTTATCCGGACAATTCAAAGAAGGAAGGAAAGAATTTGAGGCTGCAGGAATTGACCGCCGGCTTGGGCTTTCCTACTTTGACAATAATGAAGCGGATTATATGGAGATCGTGCAGTGTTTTTATGAACAGGGAAGAAGTCAGATCCAGACATTACAGGAGCTGTATGATAAAAAAGACTGGGAAAATTATAAGATCAATGTACATTCCCTGAAAGGACAAAGTCTTACGATCGGTGCAAAAGAGCTTTCAAAAAGGGCAAAGAGGATGCAGGAGGCATGTGAGCATGGGGATGAAAATTATATCATACAAAACCATACGGAGCTGATCGCAGACTATTGTTCGATCCTTGATGGGCTGTCTAAGTATGTGACGGTGGGGGAAGAAAAAAATCCAGTGCAGAAACTATCGGCAGCAATCGACAATTTTGACCAGGCAGAGGCAATGAAGCTGTTGGAGATGATAAAAAATGAGATGGGCAGTTCGATGGCGGATTCGGATGCACAGTTGATCGCTGATATGGAAGCCCAGATTGAACTGTTTGATTTTATCAGTGCTGCGGAAACATTAAAAAAATGGGGAGGTGCGGACAATGAGTAAGCTGAGTGACAGAATTATCCAGGTACTGATCCGGAAAGATGTTTCAATTCATGCACAGTTATTCCGCTTTATGTCGCTGCTTGGAACGATCGCGATGGCAGTGGGGGGAGTTTATACGCTTGCCGAGGGAATGGAGATAAAAAATGTCGCAGCATTATTTGCCGGGGCGCTTTTTATGGGCATGCTTTTCTGGGCAGGAAATAAATTCCAGCAATATGATCTCTGTTCTTTCATTCTGATGTCAGGGCTGAATGGAATTTTTCTTCCAGTTACGTTTCTGCGCTCCGGAGGCTTAAAAAGCGGTATGCCGCTTTGGTTTGTTCTTGGTTTCATCTCGCTTTTTTTCCTGCTGCGGGGGAAAAGTCTTGCCGCGGGAACTGTTATAACGATCATTGCGGATGCGTATTGTTTTTACACTGCATATGTTCATCCGGAACGGATCACTTATATGGAATCGGAATCTGTAGTTTATGGGGATATTATCGTGAGTGCGGTCATAACCATCTTTCTGACCTGTGCGTTTATGTTTATCCAGATCACACTCTCTGAATATCAGAGAAAAGAAAATGAAAAGCAGCAGGCGGAGTTAGTTGCCGCAATGAATACACAGAGCCGTTTCCTTGCAAATATGAGCCATGAAATCCGTACGCCGATCAATACGATCATAGGATTAAATGAAATGACACTTCGGGAGGAGAATCTGTCAGACGATATTATTGAGAATGCCAATAATATCCAGAGTGCAAGTAAGATGCTTTTGTCCCTGATCAATGATATTTTAGACCTGTCCAAAATTGAGGCGGGAAAAATGGAAGTTGTTCCGGCGCGTTATGAGACAGGAGAATTATTCAGTGAAATTGTAAACACGACCTGGATCCGTGCACATGAGAAAAATCTGGAATTTTGTGTCAATGTATCTGAAAAACTGCCATCCATGCTTTATGGCGACGAGATGAGGATCAAACAGGTTTTAACCAATATTTTAAGTAATGCGATCAAGTATACGCAAAAGGGATCCGTCACGCTGTTTGTGGAGAGTGAGCAGACGGGAGCGGACGAAATCCTTTTAAAAATGGCTGTGATCGATACCGGTATGGGAATCCGTCAGGATGATATGAAATACCTGTTTGACAGTTTTAAACGGGTCAATGAAGGCAGCACAAAAGGAATCGAGGGAACAGGCCTTGGACTTTCTATCTGCAGCCAGCTTGTAAATCTGATGGATGGTCAGATCACGGTTGACAGTATTTATCAGAAAGGTTCTACATTTACGATTACGATTCCACAGAAAATTGTAAATGCCACGCCACTTGGAAATCTCAATTACAACAGTTCATCAAGACATCAGAGATCCTCCTATAAAAAGAGTTTCGAAGCACCGGAAGCAAAAGTTCTTGTTGTGGATGACAATGATATGAATCTGCTTGTCGCTAAAAAACTGCTTCGGGAAACCAAAGTCCAGCTTGCATTGGCGCATAGTGGAATGGAATGTCTGAAGCTGACGGCAAAAAATAATTACGATGTGATTTTTATGGATCACATGATGCCAGAGATGGATGGTGAAAAAACCATGGATCTGGTGCGCAACCAGCAGGGTGGATTCTGCCGCAAAACGCCGATTATTGCATTGACGGCAAATGCAATGTCAGGTGCGGAAGAAAAGTATCGTAAAATGGGATTTTCCGACTATCTTGCAAAACCGATCAACGGAATCCTTTTTGAGGCAATGCTGCTCCGTTATCTGCCGAAAGAGCGCATTGAATATATGATCGATCCGGATGAAGTCAGTGAGATGGACGGATTCCGTATTCTGGGCCAGAAGAAAAAGCAAAGGCTGATCGTCAGCACGGACAACGTTGTGGATCTGCCGAATGATGTGATCCGGCAGCTTGGAATACCGGTTATGCATTATTTTGTAAATACGGAATACGGGCATTACGAGGATATGGTGGAAATCCATTCAGACAGTCTGCTTTCTTATATTGAAAAAGATCAGTATGCCAAGTCGGAAGCACCGACAGTCGGGGAATATGAGACATTTTTTGGAAATCTGCTTGAGGAGGCGGAACAGGTACTGCATATCAGTATTGCTTCAGAATCCGGAAAGGGATTTGAGAATGCAAGCCAGGCGGCAGCCGGATTTTCCCATGTGCAGGTGTTTGATTCCGGTCATTTGTCGAGCGGTACAGGCCTGATGGTTATGCATGCAGCCAATATGGTGCTGAAAAATAAGGATCTGGATGAAATATTACAGAGTCTGGAAGCAATACAGCCTAAAATACAGACAAGCTTTATTTTAGACAGTTCAAAACAGCTTTACCGCAGTGGACTTTTAAATAAGCAGGTATGGAAAATGACAGAGATGCTGCAGTGTCATCCGGTTCTGGCATTGCACAAAAAGAAAATTGTACCGGCAGCGATCTTTTTTGGAAATACACAGGATGTTTATAAAAAATATATACACGCGCAGATGGCGCGATGGTCGCCGATTGATCAGAAAGTCTTATTTATAACATCTGCGGGTTGTTCGAAAGAGACGAAAGATATGATTTTAGAGGAAGTGCAAAAGTATAAAAAATTTGATCAGATCTACATGCAGGAGGCATCAGCAGCGATTACAAGTAACTGTGGAGCCGGCTGTTTTGGACTTATTTATATGCTGCAGTAAAATTTGGTCTGAAAAACAGTATTGACATTTTAAGAAAGCGTGTTATACTCAGACACATAAAAATAGAATATGATCTTCAGGGCAGGGTGTGATTCCCTACCGGTGGTATAGCCCACGAGCCGTAAGGCATGATTCGGTGTAATTCCGAAGCCGACAGTATAGTCTGGATGAAAGAAGATATGGATAAGCAGGATTTAAAGGATCGTTTTAAACGGTTGGTAAGATAATGCATACATGGCTCTGAAATAGTTTTATTTCAGAGTCTTTTTATTTGTGACAATAGAATGTTCGCGGAGCGCGTATTTTATTGCAGCAAAAATTAGATATCCTGCCGGATATCAGAAACGGAAAAAAGTTTCGCATGGTATCCCGGTTTTTAAAATATGTCATTTTAGAAATCCCTAAAATCCGGTTTTAAGAAGCTCTGAACGATCGTGTTCAGAGCTTCTTTTTATGGCAATAGAATATTCCCGGAGCGTGTATTCTATCGTCATGAAGCAACAGAGATTGCAGATTTTATCTTGCAGGAAAGAGAAGGTATTCATGCAGCAGGAAAGATATATGCGCCGGGCAATGGAACTTGCAGAGCTTGGCAGAGGATGGACAAAGACAAATCCGGTGGTCGGTGCGGTTCTTGTAAAAGAGGACAGAATCATCGGGGAAGGCTATCATAAAAAATTTGGCGGACTTCACGCAGAGCGGGAAGCGCTGGCGGATTGCAGGAGCAGGGGAGAGGATCCGGCAGGAGCAGATCTTTATGTGACATTAGAACCGTGCTGCCATTACGGGAAAACGCCTCCGTGTACACAGGCGGTCATAGAAGCCGGGATCAGCCATGTGTTTGTTGGGGCGGAAGACATCAATCCGCTTGTGGCGGGAGCCGGGATCCGGCAGTTAAGGGAGCAGGGCATCCTGGTGACGGAAGGAGTTTTACAGGAGGAATGTGAGTACCAAAATCGGGTATTTTTTCACTATATCCAGACAAAACTGCCCTATGTGAGGATGAAATATGCGATGACACTGGATGGAAAAATCGCGTCGGCATCCGGAAAATCGAAATGGATCACTGGGGAGGCGGCAAGAGAACAGGTACACCGCATGCGGCATGAAATGACCGGAATCATGGTTGGGGCAGGCACGGTAATCGCGGATGATCCAATGTTAAACTGCCGTCTGCCGCAGACAAAAGACCCGGTCAGGATCGTTTGTGATACGACACTGCGGATACCGCTTAAGAGCCGTATCGTGCAGACCGCAGAGGAGCAGAAGACCATCATTGCAACCTGCTGTCAGGATGAAGCAAGGATCAGGGAATATCAGAAATATGCATGCCGGATCATAGTGACAGAGCGTGCGGATGGAAAAGTAGATTTAAAAGAACTGATGCGGCAGCTTGGAGCAGACGGGATCGAGAGTGTATTACTTGAGGGCGGTGCCATGCTGAACTGGTCGGCGTTAGAAGCCGGAATCGTCAATGAGGTGTATGCGTATGTGGCACCGAAACTGTTTGGCGGTGCAGATGCCAAAAGTCCGGTTGCAGGAATGGGCGTGGATCATCCCGATGATGCGTACCATCTGGTCAATCAGAGGATACAGCAGGTGGGGGAGGACATTCTGATTACCGGGGAGCTGAAAAATAAATGAGAGGGAAATAGATACATAAGGTTTGAACATACTGTAAAAAGGCAGGGAGGGGAGGAAATTTGTTTACAGGAATTGTGGAAGAGGTCGGAAGAATCATAACAGCAGACCGGAAAGGCAATTCTGCCAGACTGAAAATAGAGGCAGAAAAAGTATTAGAGGATATCAAAATTGGTGACAGCATTGCCGTAAATGGAATCTGTCTTACAGTGACATCTTTCGGGAAAAATTATTTTACCGCCGATGTGATGCACGAAACGCTGCGGAGGTCATCGATTGGAGAAGCAGCGGCGGGAAGTCCGGTGAACCTGGAACGTGCGATGGCGGCAAACAGCAGATTTGGCGGTCATATCGTGACAGGACATATTGACGGAACCGGAACGATCTGTGAGGTCAAATCAGACGAGATCGCGGTTTGTTATTCCATCAAAGCACCGGAGAAGATCATGCATTACATTGTTGAAAAGGGTTCTGTTGCGGTGGATGGGATCAGCCTTACCGTTGCAAAAACGACACAGACCACTTTTATGGTGTCTGTCATCCCACATACGGCGCAGTGTACAGTTCTTGCATACAAAAAGGCGGGAGATACGGTAAATCTGGAAAATGACTGTATCGGGAAGTATATTGAACATTTTTTGAACTGGGAGAAAGAAAAAACAACGGAGAGTAAGATCACGAGGGAATTTTTATTTTCTAATGGATTCTGATAAGAAAACAAAATGCAGTTTTTGGCACGGAAAGGAAGAAGTACAATGAAGAAATTTGATACAGTGGAACAGGCATTGGAAGAATTGAAAAGAGGAAAGATCATTCTTGTGACAGATGATGAAGATCGTGAAAATGAAGGGGATTTTATCTGCGCGGCAGAGTTTGCAACGACAGAAAATCTGAATTTTATGGCGACATATGGAAAAGGATTGATCTGTATGCCGATGTCAAAGGAGATTTGTGAAAAATTAAAACTCCCGCAGATGGTAACTGACAATACGGACAACCATGAGACTGCATTTACCGTATCGATCGATTATGCCGGTACAACGACTGGAATTTCAGCGGAGGAACGCGGTATGACAGCAAGGCATTGCATCAGTGAGGATGCAAAACCGGAAGACTTTCGCAGACCGGGACACATGTTTCCTCTGCTTGCAAAAAAGAATGGGGTGTTAGAACGCGACGGTCATACAGAAGCAACCGTTGACCTGATGCGTCTTGCCGGATTAAAAGAGTGCGGTTTATGCTGTGAGATCATGCGTGAGGACGGAACAATGATGCGTACAACAGAACTCATGGAACTGGCAGAAGAATGGAATATCTGTTTTATCACGATTGCCGCCATCATTGAATACCGCAAAAAATATGACAGGCTTGTGGAGCGTGCAGCAGTGGCAAAACTCCCGACAAAATATGGAGAATTTAAAGCGTATGGCTATCAGAATATTTTAAACGGGGAACATCATGTTGCGCTGGTAAAAGGTGAGATTGGAGACGGAGAGGATGTGCTGTGCCGTGTACACTCCGAGTGCCTGACAGGAGATGTATTCGGATCCCTTCGGTGCGACTGTGGGGAACAGCTTGCGGCGGCAATGGAACAGATCGAAAAAGAAGGCCGCGGAATCCTGCTTTATATGCGGCAGGAGGGAAGAGGCATCGGACTTTTAAATAAGCTGCGTGCCTATACATTGCAGGAGGAAGGAATGGATACGTTAGAGGCAAATCTTGCGCTCGGTTTTGCGGGGGATGAGCGGGAGTATTATATTGGAGCACAGATCTTAAAAGATCTCGGCGTAAAAACACTGCGGCTTCTGACCAATAATCCGGATAAAGTTTACCAGTTGAAAGATTATGGCATGGAAATCAAAGAGCGCGTGCCGATCCAGATGAAGGCGACACCGTATGATCTGTTTTATCTGCGGACAAAACAGGAAAAGATGGGGCATATGCTTCGTTTTGAATAAGAGGATAAATATAATATTAAGTATCTATGGTATCAACCTGACATCAACATTATAAAAAAGGAGATAAAAAAATGAACGTTTTAGAAGGAAAATTAACAGGGGCAGAGGACATTAAGATTGGGATCGTGGCAGCGAGGTTTAATGAATTTATCGTGTCAAGACTGATCGGGGGTGCACTTGACGGGTTGAAGCGCCATGATGTACCGGAGGAGCAGATTGATCTGGCATGGGTGCCGGGGGCATTTGAAATACCGGTGATCGCAGAGAAGATGGCGGCAAGCGGAAAGTATGATGCGGTGATCTGCCTTGGGGCAGTGATACGCGGGGCAACGAGCCATTATGATTATGTGTGCAATGAAGTTTCCAAAGGGATTGCAAGTGTTTCCTTACAGAGCAGAATTCCGGTTATGTTTGGCGTCCTTACGACAGACAATATTGAACAGGCAATCGAGCGCGCAGGCAGTAAGGCGGGAAATAAGGGGTATGAATGCGCTGTGGGTGCGATCGAGATGGTGAATCTGATGCGTGTAATGGAAAAGTAAAGAAGAGACCAGGCGGTGCCAGATGTTTCTGGATTCTAAGCTGCCTTAAAAATGGTTCGTTCCAGGATTCTAATTAAAAGGGAGCATCCCAAAGTTTGTGTAAACCTCCAAACTGATGTAAGATAAAATTACTCAGTTTGGAGGTTATTTTTATGGCAAGAAGAAAAGACAGCCCACAAAAAGCAGCAATGAGAGAAATTTGAAGAGCGTCTGAACGGACGCAACCTGTAAAACCAGCTTGTTTTGGGCAGGTCTTATTGACATGCCCAAAAACTCCTGTATAATGCAGATATGGGCAGAATCCGGAAAATCGGCTCTGCCCATTTGTAACTATTCACAAATCTTATATCAGTTTTTAGCGTTTACACAAAACTTGAAACGGTCTCGGGGCTGTCAAACTATCTGATTAAAATCAGCAGTGTCTCAGCTCCTTTTTTATAGATTTTTCTATATCTTGAATGATTGCAAAACTGTATTACTGACTCAAGGTTCGAACCACATCCTTATATCGTTCCGATTTGCTTACTTTATCCTCTTTTGTGACACCGTAATATCTGTATACATCTTTATAGATACTCTGAAAGTTTTTAACCACCTTTTTATTTCCACCAGCCCCACCGCCAATATATGCATATTTTTTTTCGATAACAATATACATGGTATCATTGATATCATCAAATGCTTTTTTGAATTTATGAAAGTCAATATCAAATTCTGTCGAAGGGATTTCCATTGCCCTCTGCATTCGCTCCTCGCTTTGCCTGATATAAGCCTCCACATCTTTTGGCGATTCGCTCTTTAATTTAGGACATGCAGTAGATTCTCCTAATAATTCTGGAGCATATTGAATGATAAAAGAGGCTCTCATCTGCTGATATTCTTCTGGAAATTCTTCAGCATCCTTATCGACTTCAGCAAACCCATATCTATTTACGATATACTCTATTACTTCATCCAAACTATGACTTTCACATGAAAGGGTTTTATCCACATAGAACCGCTTAATTTTATTTTTTGCTCTTTGAATTTTCTGTTTTAGAGTAAGTTTTGCGTTTTTCTTAAAAAAAATGGAGGTCGGTCCATCGGCTCCTCCAATAACAGAAACTGCGCTCGAGCTTTTTTTCATAAACATCTGTCCTATTCAAAATAAAATTTATCATCCTAATAAACTGGAAGTTTTCTATTGTTCTTTATACTTCCTTTCAATGCACAAACTATAAACTGCCATGATTACTATTGTTTCTATCATTACGCCCAATACTGACAGTAAAATAAACGGAGAATTCTGTCCTGAAAGCAGCGGCAATCCCAATGCAATCAAAATCACTCCATAAATAACAAACAACTTACCAACAGCACGATTGTAACCCGCGATATCATTTATAGATATAGGTTTTATGTTTGCCCAAAAGCCAACCACTTTTCTTGAAAAATATGCGCTTATTCCAAGCCCAATGATAATAACGCCACCAATCGCCCATATAACAAACCCTATAATATTTCCAATCATAATATCCCTCCCAACAAAACCCGTCCCGCTAATTAGTTTTATTATAGCATATCTATGAGCCTATTCTACTCTAATATTATTTTTTGTATATTACTAGTTCGTCAAACTAGAATTTACGATACCTTATACATATCGTTTTTATAAAACAGTATTGCATCTTTTTTATTTGCATTTTTTAAGACAATAAAAACATTATATACATCG
>ENA-UONT01002216-UONT01002216.1-human-gut-metagenome-genome-assembly--contig:-CS20-NODE-2216-length-14263-cov-12.423564_pt1 | contig 14263 bp, 16 predicted proteins | sample MGYA00242459_ERZ724006 | MGnify/ENA metagenome assembly ERZ724006 | reverse complement strand
TATCTTAATAATATATTTGTACTATCAATTATCTTATAATCTATTGACAAGCCTCCGCATTTGTGCTATAATGCTCTCGTAATCAGGCAGGGCGCAGCCTCAAGCGCTAAGGAACAAAGAATAATGAAGGTTAAAAGCAGGAAAGAAGCATGGGACAAAGCGGATATACTTTTCCCGACAGACTATAACAAAGATGAGTCGAGAAGCAAAAAAGCTGGTTATGATATTTTTTACAGCACAGCCGCAGGGGTAAACGCGTGGATAAGCGACCTCGGAGACAGATTAGAAGTCAATTTAGCATCAGGCGAAACCGTAAACATTTGGATAGACGAGGAACCTAATTTTTCCGAAAGTCAGATCGCTGACGCTCTTTCTGTAATCGATAACGCAATATATGATATTGATGACAAGGTCGACGGCAAGCTGGCGGATAAAACAGGGATAACTGCCGCGAGAGACGCGTTATATGGGACATACAAGGAAATCGCAAAGATTTTGAAAGCCCAGCATCCTGAGAGTCCTTTATATTCCCGGTATAATTTGCAGGATGTCAAATGAATGGATACGCGAAAAACATATCACTATCGAGATCATGACTGAGCAGGGACTCGAGGGCACAATTTGGTGCGGAAAAGGAACGGTTACCGCTGTTTCTTCTGAATTTTAAGCAAGATAAAAAACGCCGCGCCCGTGCGGATAAACGCGCGCAAGGAATAAAGAACAATGAATAAACAAGAAATAAAAGAGATTATTAACGAAGAATGCGGCTTTGATATAAATAAAATTATTTTATTAGAAGCATTTAAAAACAAATTCGGAAAATATGAATATATATTTTTTGAGGTTTGCGCCGTAAAATATTGTTTGTGTTATTGTTGCGTTGATCATATTAATTTTAAATATGAATTGCAATACTTTAATCAAAAAGAACGCTCTTTCGTTGATATAAATAAATATAACGAATAATTATGCGATGGCTGCGAGAAAAGTACGTTTCGCCCGGCGAATTTAATAAGCTTCTTCGTTATGTTCGGAATAACTATAAAGTTTGTTTTTACGCAAAGCCGCCCGAATTAACGTTCGAGCGGTGCGCGTATATAGAAGATAAGCTTGTAGAATGTCGTTTGTCGGCGAAGATAGCCGGCGAGGCGTGCACGTTCATTACAAGAAAAGATAGCACCAAAGCGGCGCAAACGCTGAGCGGCGGCGAAGCATATCGGATCATGTCGCTTTATGCGAAAGTTCCCCCGGCGGATCCAAATATCTGCGGAAAAGCGGACGATGGCGGCTATTCGGCATCGCCGATACTATACAAGCGCGACGACTTCGAGGGAAAACGCGTAAAGGCTATCGGCTACGATCTCAACGGAACATATGCGCATGCTCTATGCGGCGCAATGCCTGACACGACGCGCCCCGTCGGTCCTGGCGAGGTTCAGGCGGGACAAATCGGTTTCGGTTTTTATGGCGAAGATGAACATTTCGCCGCAGTGGAAAGTGGTTTTGCGCTTTTTAGATTTCCGGCGATTCCGTCGCCGTTCTTGGATTTCGTTCGAGTTTGGGAAAAAAGAAAAACGGAAAGTACGGACAAACGCCAAAGGGAAAAAGCAAAACAAATCGTCAATTTCGCCGTCGGAAATTTGCAGAATCACAATCCATTTTATCGCGCTACGGTAGTAAGTCGCTCGAACAACCTTATAAAAAGTCTTATCGACGAAAATACAATTTATTCAAACACCGATTCAATTGTATCGCTTGTCGAAAGAAAAGACTTGTTGCTTTCAAAGGAGATCGGTGGGTGGAAAGTTGAAAACAAAGGCGAATTTGCGTTTGTTGGATACAATTATCAATGGAATAAAGAAAAACCGCATTACCGCGGGATCCCGCGGTCTTGGTTTCCAAAAAATTACGATATTTTAACCGACGAATTACCCACATGCGGGAACATTTACGAACTCGACCCCGTCGAGCTCCAACTAAAAAAAGTTAATTACGCAGCCGAAGCGTTCAATTCGGAAAGGAGTAAAAAATTATGAACAAAGTATTTTTGATCGGAAGACTAACCAAAGACGCAACTACACAGCTGAAAAAGGACGGAAAAGGCAATTACACGAAATTTTCTATCGCCGTTAACCGTTTCCCCGAAAACGTCGATTATTTCGACTGCGTTGCGTTCGACAAGACCGGAGAAGCAATTATCGCATACACTAAAAAAGGCGCAAAAATCGCTATTTCCGGGCGCATCCAAATGGATAAATACACTACGAAAGACGGCGCAACGCGCGTGCAAGCGCATATCGTTTGCGAAAACGTCGAATTTTTGAGCCCTAAAAACGAAGAAATTCCCGATGAGGAGGCCGAAAAACGCGCCTATGGAGATTTACCGTTCTAAATATGAGAGATACAAAATACTTGCCGACCGTCCGCGAGTGTGAAATATGCGAATTCCAAAACGCTTGCGGCGGCGGGCAAAAATGTTTTATCAAAAGGAGCAAAAAAAATGAACATAACAAGAAAAGACCCTTGGCTGAATATTTCAGCGGCAAAAGATCGTGACGCTTACGATTTTTTGAAAGAATATTTACGCGACAAGCGCGACGACTATGAAAGCGCCGACGTGCGTATATTGGAGCGCCGGACGTGTTCAAGCTTTGAACAATACTTTCAAATTTCGGTTTTGCGCAAAAAAGGGCAGCCGCGACAATTTTTCTCGACGCGCATTTATAATGACGCCGAAGAAAAGCGAATTCGTGACAATGTGCCGGGAATTCCGACATATTGCACATATCCAATGTAAAAAAGAGATAAAGAACAATGAATAAAGCAAAAATACCCGCGGCAGCATGGGCGGAAATGCTTAAACGCAAAAATGTCGAGTTTATCTCCGGGAAGTGGTTTTTGGAAAAAAAAGAGATAAAAGACATCGATAAATTTGCGCTTTCGACATTCGGCTTTGAAAACGTCAAGCAAAAAGATGACGCTCTCGACTACTTTCGCCAAGCGTTCGGAACGTCTGGCGTTTGGTACGAATTACCAATAATTGAAGAAGCAAAAGTCGCCGATTTGCACCCGCTCTGCTATCCGCTCAATCAAAAACAATTAAAAATAATCAATTATCTGTTACGACATGACGAGGAAGTTTTTTTCATTTTAACCGGCGTCGGAGGTAGCGGGAAAAGTACGTTTGCTAATATCATTTGTCAAATTTTTGAGAACGACACAGCCCCGCTCAACCTGTCCGAGCTGTCCGAGCCGTTTATGCTTGCAACGGCAGCCGCTAAACGTCTTATTTATAGCGACGAGATAAACAGCGACGAGATAAACGGCGGAAAAATCAAACAATTGATTTCTAACCAGGAAATCACCGTCAACCCGAAAAACAAATCGCCATACAAAACGCGAATTCAAGCAGCTTTCTTTTTCAATTGCAATATCCCGCCCCGGCTGGACCTTGCGGACAGCGGAATGATGAGACGAATATTATATTACGGCATGAATGAAAAAATCAAAAAGCCGGATAAGACGTTAAATCATCGCACGTGGACGCATGACGACCTCGTAAATATCGTCGCACACGCTCTGAGCGTCGATATGACGAATTGGCGCGATGACTTCGAGGACGACACGCGGAACTATCTTGTTAAAAATAATAGCGTGTTCATGTTTAAAGATTGCGAAAAATATCCGGAATATGTCACCAAGACGCGCGAAAGCGGCTTAAAACCGTTTAGCGAGCCGAAATGGGCGGAAATACGTAAACTGCTCAAAGAATGGCAATTTATCGGATATAAAAAGAAAGAAGAGCTTGTCGAAGTACCTAATCAGGAGGAATTCCCGTTTTGAAAATACAAAAAAATGTAAACGCTATTCTCCGAAATTTAGGTTTTAAGGCTAAAAAAGCGTTCAATAAATACAAAGACTCAAACGCATGGCTTGACGCTGTATATCGCAATAATAAAAAGAAAATCGACGCGGCGTATGCCGACATTCCAAGCCGGTTGAGCAAAAAAACACTTTTCAAAAACAACGTTCGGGAATATGTCAATCGCGGCACTGCGAAGTCTGTCCCGGAAGCGCTCGCCCGTCTTGAACGCACGACTATATTTATGACGAAAGCGCAAATCATGTATCGAAACGCAATCGAGGGCATGCGAAATAAATTTCCAAAGCAGTACAAGCTTTTCAGAGAGCTTACAAAAGACTGGAACGGACGATATACGACGACAGATCCCAACAAGCTTTCCTGGGACAAGTATAGCAAAGTCTATATTTACGACGCGCCCCGCCGAAAAATTGCGCTGAATTATAAGCTGAGCCCGGAGCGTCTCGACGTGTACGTTGTTTTAGAAAAGAAGAAACAAAAGTGATATAAATGCGGGCGCATCTGCCGAAAGTGGATGCGCACTAACCGCTTTATATATTTATCAGTGGCACCGGTATATATCGCTGTCAATCCGCGTGGTGTGAGCAGACCCGAAGAGGGCCCACCCGCGGCGCGTATGCTTGCAGCGCAGTCAACCATATCGGACCGCCCTCACGATATATTTTTTTTAGAGGTATTGGGATGACGCGAACCAAAGAAGATTTGAGGGAATTAAACCGCCTTTACGGTAAAGATTTTATTAAATATTAAAAATGAAAACAGACGTAAAAAGCATAATTAAAGAGAAAAACCGTGCGGAAAAGAAGCGCGAAATGCTCAACCGCGAATGGTATTCGCTGCGGTCTATTCTCGGTAATCAATGGGCGTTATTTTATTTTTTGCTCGGCGGACGTGAAGCGGGAAAAAGCTATGCTGTTACAGATTTCTACGTGCGGCAATTCAAAAAATACGGACGTCCTTTTTATTGGCTGCGTTTGACCGACGCGTCGCAAAAGAAGTTGTTGAACAACAACGCCGAAAAGCTTGTTGACCCCGATTTGCGCCGCAAATATGGGTTAGATTTAGTGACTAACGGCGACGCCGTATATGAAGTCACCGAAAGAACGACAAAGGGCAAAATCTCAAAAAAAAGACTTATGGCGCGTGTACTGGCGCTCTCTACTTTTTACAACGACAAGGGCAGCGGCTTGTTCGATAAAGATTTTTTGAACGACCCAAACATGTTTTATAATATCTGTTTGGATGAAATGAACAGAGAGAAAAACGAAAAGAATTCGTTCGACATTGTTTATGCGTTCACGAATCAGCTTGAAAACCTTGTTCGTTCGACAAAAAAGCGGTTGCGCGTTATTTGTATCGGCAATACGTTGGAAGAAGCGAGCGATATATTATGCGCGTTTAACTTTCTGCCGGAAGAATTCGGACGGTTTAAGCTCAAAAAGAAGCGTGCTGTGATTGAATATATTGCGCCGACAGAAAAGTATCTCGAACGCCGAAAAGGCACAATCGCAGACATACTCATGCCGACAGCCAGCACCTTTACGAACAAAATCGACACCGACACATCGCTTGTCAATAAAAAACGTTTAATCACTCCGACGTTCAGCATTGTTTTTAGAAAAGACTTGCGTTTTACAATGTGGGACAGTAACGTTATTGCCGAATATAACGGCGAAAAATGCTCTGAAATCTACATGCGACCGTACCTTGACGGAGTATATTCCCAAGACCAGAAAAACGCCATAATAGCGAGATTTGACGCACGAGCGTTCACGTTTAAAAACCTAATCACGTTTAAGAAGTTCCAAAAAGAATTATCACTCTTGCGTCCCGTCGTAAGATAAAAGAAAAGCCCCGGCAGCGCCGGAGCCTTTTTTTTTATTCGTCTTTTTTTGTAATCTCGTCAATTGCGTGTTCGATTTGCTCGATGCAATCGCAGTCGGGACCGTGCTTGTTTTTAAAGTGCCGGATAATAATCATTATCACCTTTACAAGCGCAAAACCGAGCGAGAACGCCGCAACAATGAAGTTGATTATCATTGTAAACTCGTTCATCGCCGTTGTACCGAGATAGCCGCAAATAGCATTTGCGACACCAATCAGCCCTGCCGTTAAAGTCTCTTTCATTTGCCATCCCTCCCTAAAAATTTCAAGCCCAGGCGCGTTGCTTGTCCCTCAAACCATATGCTGTCATACGGCGGCAAATAACACGTCGGATCTCGTTTACGTTTAATATCGCGGTACCAATATCGCGCCGCGCTCGCGATTCCGATAAACAATTCAAAAGGTCCGAATATTAAGTTCTGCACCGTGTGTCCGTATTCGTGCGATATTGTCGAAAACGAACAATCGTGCGATACAATAACAACGGCACCCAGAGTTACGCCGCCCCAGCCCTTACCAAAGGAAAATAAAAAGGTGTGTTTCAGACGGTACGGCTTTTTTCCTATAATCAACATAAATAAGGCTACAATGAATCCTATGATATTCATAAGCAGTCCCCACGTGCATTGTCCTATCCAATAGAGTATTTTCATTTTATACCTTCTTTACAGTGTCTATAATTGTCGTAGGCGTTATTGTTTTGTTCGTACGAGTTGTCCCATTTAGGTAATATACTTCTATAGTGCCGCTTGAGTTTACTAACATTCTGGGTATAAAGTATTGCTTACTTTGTGTAGTAAATTCGCCATTAACACGCAGTGTACCCGAATACTTAGATATAAAAGTAGTAAGGTCAAATTGTGTAGACTGAGAAGAATATACTGCTGTAGAGATACTATCATTATCTGATGCTATTGTAAGATTGTGTAAATATAGGGCGTTAATAGGTTGCTTAAACCATTCATCTCTCCAAAAAGAAGCAACAGTTTCGTTCTCTCTTCCTTTATATGCCCATCCTACTAAATCAGAAGGACTAGTATCTCCTGTAGGTATCTTTTGTCCTATCCAAGTCATATCATCACTAGTAAGCGGGCAGTAATAATAGCCACCGCCACTTGTCTGATCATATATTATTACATTATATTCATGATTATTAATACCTGCAGCATCAACGCTAGGCCATGTATAATAAGTTCTGCCGTAATGACTAGTAAAGGATTGAGCTTCAGAAGTGTTTAATACTAGGATAGGTTTACTTTCTCCCCCCGTCGCACTAATCTCGCAGTTCCCGTCTGCCGTCTTATTAAACTGGATTCCTGCCCCAGGGACAACAGGCAATTGAACAATTGTTGTTGTTATTGTGCCGGAGCTGTTGTCTTTAAGAGTATAACCGCCTGTTCCTCTGAACGCAAATTTCCCCGACGGACTTTCGGTGCCTTGATATGTCGTAGGTGTTAGGTTAAGGGCTTTAAGATTGTTGAACCCGTCCGAGGCGCTCCCGCTGCCGCCCCCGCCCGTTGCCGATATTGTAATGGTATTCCCGTCTTCCGAAATCGTCACGTTTGTTCCGGCGACCAAGGTTATTGCGCCGCTCTTTCCGTTTACGGTAGTAGCGTCCTTTGTTGTCTTTACCCACGAGTTTGTCGTAATCGTAAATGTGATATTTTTTTGAATAAACTTGCCGTTTTCATATCCCAAATGAGAATATCCCATTGCGCCGGGAGTATGTTGATCATCCATTCTCCAATAAATCTCGTTATTACTTTTTACCGCGCAGAGAATCGGAGACGTTGCGAGTTTAACCATATTTTCCGTCGATACAGTGCCGCTATCGCCGGATCCGATTGTGATAATCTCCATAGGAGTGGAGCTGCCCCCGCCCGTTGCCGATATAACAATGTGCTTCCCGTCCGGACTTGCGTCAATTGTAACGTTGTTGCCGGGAATTATGGGTATTTCGTCCTCGACGTCTACTTTATAAGTAGTTCCGCCGGCGGTTACTTCGCCTTGTTTTATAAGCGTTGCGCCGTCGGTTCCGTCGTAGGTCACCGCAGCCTCTCCGACTGCTAAGTCGATTGCGGTTATTTTATCCACGCCGATACCTTTTCCCGCCGGTCCGGCAATGCCTTGCGGACCTTGCTTGCCCTGAGGACCTTGCGGTCCAATCGGACCTTGCTTTCCTTCGTTGCCTGGAACACCGGGCGTTCCGGCAAGAGGAAATACGCCGAGGGAGGAATATGTCCCGGAAAGATAAACAAAATAAGTATACGGCGGATTCGCTCCGACTGCGTACACCTGTCTTTCCTCTGCTTCTTGAGGTAAGCTGCTTTCGTCGGGGACGATATCCACCAGCGTTAAGCCAAGCATTGCCAGCTGCATGCGCGTCGACAAAAAGCCGACTTGCTCTTCAAGATTTCTAAATTCTTTGTCGCCGATTTTAATCATAGCTTTCATCTCCATAAAGTAAAGGTAATTCGGGGGATACGCATTTCAAGAACAGATTGTCGAATTTTTTCAAAAATCTTTCCGTGATTGTATCGTCCAAAAGCTCATAAAGGTTTGAATATGCATTCATTTTATCTTTTTTATAAATGGTTGCGAGTTGTTCGTCTACGCCGGGAATTATCTGCAAATCGTCCGTTTGCGGCGTGGTTCCGTCATGGTTGGCGCGGTTGTTTATCTGCGTTGTTCCTCTCTGGAGTTCGTCGTCTGTCAACGCGCGGAGTTTGCTCTGTAGTTCCGTCTTTTTTTGCCACACTCCGCCATATTGATATATGGTTGAATAAACGCAGTACTTAAAACGCGTTGTATCGCTGCTTGCGATTATGTCGTTTCCGTGTCGGGCATAAAGCAAATAATAAAGCGTTTTTGCGCTTTCGTTGGTTATCGTCGTCGGAATATTCGATTGCGACCATTCCGCGACGAAATTGTCCGCGGACATCCACGCGTCCGTAAATTTGACTTGTCGATATGTTCCGTAGTATGTGCCGTCATAACACTTAATCATTGTTGTTTACCTCCGGGGACTGATCGCCTTGCATAGCGCCGCTCTGGTCTTTCTCGTCGGCAGCTATACCGTCGCCGTCCATGTCCATACCGATAGCTGTTTCAGACAGTTCACACGACATTACCGTGCCGAAAACGTTGTTGCAAATGTCGCAAAAACGTTGACGAATCGAAAGCCCATCGATAAGTGCCGCCTTGCTTCTTCCTGCATTCATGCTTTGCTCGCTTTCGAGCATATGGCTTTTTTTCTGGAATAGCCCGCCGCTGTCAAGTCCGTAAAGGCTCAACCTATAATTATCGATTGCCTGCATTGCAAGTAAATATTCCTCAGCCGTAAGCGGCGATTCGGGCGCGAGATCCTGGAAATCAAGCTGTCCTTGTATGGCGACATATTTGCGTCCGCCGAGGGCGGCAGCGTTCATGCTGGCGTTTGCTGCAATCACATTGCTTGCTTCGTCGGCAGATGTTACGCGCATTCCTTTAACGCCGGTTCCGTTGAACAGCGCCGTACGCATGAGCGGGAAACATTCGGACATAGTTGCAAGAATCGGATCTTGCAGGACTTGACGAGAAATTATCTTCTGCGATAACTGCTTTGAATAGTCGTGCAAAAGAACACAGCTTTTAGTAACCATGTCATAGTTAATCTCGTCCGGAATATCGTATAAAACGTCAAGGTGAATGGTGCTTAAATAATCTGCCTGAGCCTTTAGTGTCGGATTCTTCGCGTCATCCTCTGTTCCAGATGAATACGGAACAGGATGAATTGTTTTAAATCGTCCGTAGAAATCTATACTCCCGACGAGCGCATACGGCATAAAGTAAAAGGAGTCAAGCTCAGGGATGTAAAAAAAACATAACTGACCACGATAATATAAAAGTCTTTCAAGCTCTTCGCCGCTCAAATTACAAGGTAAATTGTACCATTTGTAGCGATGTATGGCGTCCTGCTCGTCTAATATTCGCAGCGTTTTAAGTATGTTACCTTTAAGCTCGCAAGGGTCATTGCCGGATATTTTCAGCGGCAACCCCGTCTTCGGATCTATGCCCGCCGAAATTAAGAGGTTGAGCGAGTCTTCATTTATCATGTAAGGCTTATTTGTCATTCTTTTTGCCTCCCATTTCAGCGAGAATTTGAGCGCGTGCGGCAGGTCCAAGAGCTGAAATCGGCGTGCCGTCGGCGAGCTTTATTTTCGCCGCCTTGACTTCTTTTTCGTGCTGTTTTGTCGCTTGTGCGATCATTCGACTTTCGCTCAAAGACAATCTTTTTTCTTGCAAGTCAAGTTGCTTTTCTTTTAGCTCAAGCCGTTTTTCTTGTAAAGCGGTTCTTGTTTTAGCTTGCATTTCAAGTTTTGCTTGTCTTGCTTGCCGTGCTTGCTCTGACGCTTTTTTTTGCTTCGCGATTGAGTAAATTCCGGCAACCGTTGCAACTTGATTTATTGCCGAGTTTATATTGCTTTGTATGTTCATTTTTTACCTCCGATAAAAGCCGGTTAAAAGCTCGGCGTTTAATGCCGTCAAATAATGCGGATCTTCGTTCATGCTGGCACGGATAAGTTTTCCCGCTATATATCCTCGATCTTCCAAATCGCCATAGACCCACCGATTTTGAGAGATTTCGGCTATTGTTGTGACAAACCCCGCGCGCATACTGTTTTCGGCAATCGATTTAGCAATAGCATTTTTTTCTTCGTCGGTGCAAGTAAAATATTCGAGGATCGGGAAAATCTTGTTTATCGCATTAAATGCTGTTGTCCGCGCTAAGCTATCCGGCTGTGCTTCTATGCTCTGCAGGTTTAAGCGGTGGACGTCCTTTGAATATCCGATCGCTTCGCGGCGTGCCAGCTCGTTGTAATATTGATCTAAGCTCGCCCCGGCAAGACTGGCGCCTGCTCCGATAACGGCTCCGGCAACGGCGCCCCACGGACCTGCAGCAGCTCCCATTTGTGCGCCCTGCATTCCGCCCGACACAGCTCCGGTCGCTGCGTTCCAACGTTCTTGAATGCGCTGCTGTTCTTGCGTAAACTCAAGATTTTTAATTTGACGGTCAAAAATGTTTTGATATTGTTTGTTGTTTTGTTGATACGATACCCACGCTGACGTTATTATCGGAAGAGAGAAATCTCCGCCGCATATGAGTCCGCGAGCGTCTTTAAATTCTGCTCCGTATAAGCCGCCAAATGCGGGCGCTATGCGTATAAACGGGTTAAACGGGATATAAGTCGCGTCAACGTTTATTACGCTTAAACCGCCGTTTTTCGCCGCCGTAAACTCGAATTGTCCGTTATAGTTCGGGGACACAAGTCTATATACGTCACAAACGTTTTCGATTTTGGGATTTTGAACAGATACAGGTGTTTCCAATGGCAAAGACAAAGCAAAAGTCGAACGACTGGAAAAATAAACATTTCCAAGACTTTCCGAATTCGGTCCTTTTATCTGTATATAATCGACGTCTGCAGTCAGCTTCGCCGGGTCTGTTTCAAATAGTGGACAAAACGGCAACAATTGAACATCAAACACAGACGAGCTTGTTCCGACATTGTAGGTCGCGATTAACGCATTTATAGCAGACATCGCAAGCTTTTCGTTTCCGGTGCCGTTAAAAACACCATAAGGAATGGCAAGGATATCGTAAGGCGCGTCTTCCGTGTTTCGGTGCCCCGTCGGAATAGAATATGAAAGCGTCGCAACACTTGCTGTTATGTCTTCAAGAGTAATGAAAGACTGTGTGACGTTAGCTCGCATTGTAAACAAATTTCGCTGTGTTTCTATCCCTACGTTCAACAATCCTTTAAGCTGATTTGTGCATATCGCATTTATCGTGCTTACGCCGGCGCGAGATGTTTCCAAGTTGTTTATTGTTTCGGAAAGCTGCTGACTTGACGAAATAATATTTATCTTATAATATTTGTTGCTGTTCGTTTCATGAATAACCGCGCCGTTTAAAGCATAAAGACTTTTTGTTTCGGAATCGGACTTAATATTCATTGCCGTGCGTATCGCCGAGGCGCAAATATTTTGAGATAAAGCCGATAAAACCTGCGCAAGAGTAGGGCAGCCTTCTCCATTATATAAATATCCGTTTGCAAAGTTGCGATTAAACTCTCTTTTCGGTGTGGAATATATATATCGCCTCCAAGTACTCCCGGTTGATTTTCTTTCATAAGAGCTTTCTTCGTATATGAGCCAGTTCGGTATTGCCGCATAACTATATTCGACATTTGTCCAATATAATGTTAAATTAACAGCTTCGTCGGGGCAAAAACCGTTAAATGGGTTTGAAATATATTCATAAAAAGTCCAATTTTGCAAGCTGTCGACGGTGATGTCTGCTGTCGCGTCTAAATTTCCCGTAATCGGTTTGTTTTCAATCTCTTTATTAAAATAACCGATTATCCAAGGAACGCCTGTTTTGTCCTTTATGAGCGTTTCTTTCTTTTTTATGCGATTGACGCGGAAATCTTCCGCGTTGTAGATATATGGTGATGTGTCCGGGAGAATGCACCGCTCGGCAAAAAAAGCGTCATTTTCAATGCCGGGCAAACTCTCCGCAAGTAAATCACGACGGAGTGTTAATCTATATCTGTTCTTTGAAATTTCGTTTTTTTCAATAACAAACCACCGCCCGAGAATTTTATCCCCAGTACATGTAAGCATATAGTCGACCCCGGCAATATCTTCCGACACAATTCCGGTTGTCCAGCTGTTGTCCACGCCGTCCCCGTTCGCCCACGTATTTACGCCGGCAACCTGATACACTACATATGACAAATAAGCGCCAAGATTTTCTTCGCGCTTATACTGTCGGTTATAATAGTTATTATATGATAATAAATATATGTCCATTAAACCCCCCCACAAGGGTAGTTTTCTTTTTGTACGGGTGAAAACCTATAAATTTCCCGCTTGTAAGGAGTGTGTTATACTGCACGCGGCGCTGGAACGCCGCGGAGTTGTTTAATTAGATTTTACCGTTATCATCGGGTAATTCTTGAGGTATTCAAGAGTGTTATGTCCCCATACAAGATAATGGTTTTCGGTCAAGCTGAGCGGGTTAAAGAAAGAAGTTCCTGCTTCAAACGCCGACATATAGGGAACAGAATTTTTGTGCATGATTTTGTAAAGCACTTTCGGGTCTTCGGTATAAGTCTCGTTTGCGGCATAGGTTGCCTTATTCGGGAGCAAATCGCCGGGAAAAACATGCGTCACGGTTCCTGCTACCGTATAGTCTTTTTCATAAAGAGAGCGGATGTTCGTATTCGAGTCGGGAACGGTTCCGCCAGAAGTGTTTATGTCACCGAAATAACGCGAAGGCAACGTATATTCGCCCATTTTATCGATAAGTCCGTCTTTGTGGAAAATCGTGGGCAAGTCAAGTTTTGTGATTTTGTTTGCCCATTTCGACGACCAAACTACGATCAGACTATCGGAATTGTACGAGCGCAGGAACTTATAGTCGTTATAATCGCGAGAAACGTCTTCCAAATCGACCAGAGTGTCTGACATGTCGGCAGCGATCGTCTGCGCCTGTAGACGATTCTGTGCTTCGAGATTGTCAGCGACAATAGGAAGCGTCAAGGTTTTGGTTTGTTTACCGATTGCCGACGCCGCTGTGCCGATAAACGCGTTATAAAGCGTGCTGTCGTACACGCGTTTCGTCGTGCGTATCCAGCCAAGCATTACCGAGTTAAAAGACGAGAAGGCGTCTTCAGTGCTCCATGCACGCTTGGTAAGGTAGTTGTCCACTGTAAGCGCGATTTTTCTGAACACGTTTAAAACGATTGCCTGACATTTGGGAGCAGGGGGGCGATGAAGGGTAAGCAGATTTTCTGCTTCGGCGTCGTTGCCCCATGCCGTAGACTTCAACGCGTCCGTAGCGTAGTAAAGTTTGGTGTCGCCGTAAAGCCCGCCGTCTACACGCGCGGCGTCTACAAGCGAAGATTTCGTGTTGTATACATTGTCTACGAAAACCTGCTGCGCGATAATCATGTTATACAATGCAGCAAAGATTTCGTTAGGGTTAAGCTGTCCAGTAAAAGCAGCCATTTTTTTTACCTCCTAAAAGTTTCTTTTTTTGTGATCCTTTGGAGTTCCTGGGTAAAGAGTTGACTATCCCCGTCGGCATAGTCTATGCAAGACTGAAACGCATTTGCTACTCTTTCGGCGGCTTCGGCGTCTGCAGGGGTGGGTGATATGTTCGCCCCATACGGCAAGAATATGTCTTTGCCCGTCTCTTCCAGTACTGCGGCGCGTAGTGCTAAAGCCTTTTTAGCGTATTCCAAATTGTTTAGCTTGTTATCCTCGTTAAACAATTCAGCACGTAAAGCCTTTAGATCCGGTTTTTCCGCGGCTGTCGGTTGCTCAACCTGCCCGCCCTCGATTAAAGCTTTTAACAAGTCTTTTTTTTCTTTTTCCAGTGCTTCAAATTCATCACGCGGAACGCTGTTTGCTTTTATCTCTTTTATCGCTTCGATATATTCGGCAGCG
>ENA-UONT01002203-UONT01002203.1-human-gut-metagenome-genome-assembly--contig:-CS20-NODE-2203-length-14333-cov-54.167601_pt1 | contig 14333 bp, 10 predicted proteins | sample MGYA00242459_ERZ724006 | MGnify/ENA metagenome assembly ERZ724006 | reverse complement strand
GCAGTCATATGTATTAGGTGGCAGAAACCACCCTTTACATATTAACTCTTGATTGACGATACTGTTTGACTCTCCCTGCACCTCATCATCCTTTGAGAGTCGCTCATATAAAGCTGTGATTTTAAATCTCTTATCCTTGATTTTCATTGCTATCCTGCTCCTTTGCATTTTGAATATTTCCACTGCCTACTCTCAAAGTGTATTACATCAGTGTAATGTTTTGGCGGCTGTGTGAAATGCTCGGAAACCTTTGTCTGCTCCACTGCAATCATCATGCCCTCACGAAGCTCCGGCAGCTTCTTTTCCTCCTCTGCATCCGATTTATCCTCTGCGGTTTTATAGGAATTTTTGAAGAAATCCTCAAATTCCTTCCATCCATTTTTCCACACTTCCTTGCCGGATACCTTAAATACAGTATTGTTGCAGGTAATCACTGCCTTTGTGGAATTATAAATGTGCTTCTCCCCGGTCGCACACAGCAGACGGTTTGCACAAAGGGAAAGTATCTTCATTTCGCTCTCCGGGATTGCCTTTAAGTCCTGCTTGATGATCTCCATGGTAGGAATGATTGCGTGGTGGTCCGTAACTTTCTTGCTGTTCAAAATTCTTTTAATATCTGGATTGAACATGATATTCTGCTCAAATAACAGAGAATTGAAAATCGCTTCGATCACATTTTTTGCAGTACCTTCCATGTCATCGGAAAGATACTGGCTGTCTGTTCTTGGATAAGTCACTAACTTTTTCTCATAAAGGCTCTGCGTATATTCCAATGTCTGCTTGGCAGTAAAGCCAAACAGACGGTTTGCATCCCTCTGGAGTGTGGTAAGGTCATAGAGCTTCGGCGGTGCTACCCACTTTTCTTCCTTTACCACGGAAGTGACAAGAGCCTGTCCGTTTTCACAGGCTCCTGCAATCCTCTCTGCTTCCGTTTTATCACTGATATGCTCTGATACCGCATCCAGACCATTTTCCATGATGTGAGCCATATAATAGGCTTCTTTCTTGAAATTCATGATTTTACTTTCATGATCCACCAGCATAGCAAGTGTCGGTGTCTGCACTCTGCCAACCTTCAATGCCTTACCGCCATATAATACCGTAAAAAGTCTTGTTCCATTGATACCCACAAGCCAGTCTGCTTCCTGCCTGCATAATGCTGAATGATACAAGTTATCATAGTCGCTGCCTGGGCGAAGATTATGGAAGCCGTCACGGATAGCACTTTCCTCCATGGAAGAAATCCATAACCGCTTCATCGGTTTTCTGCACCCTGCCATGTTGTAGGTCAGGCGAAAGATCAGCTCACCCTCCCTTCCGGCATCGGTAGCACATACAACGGCATCTACCCTGTCATCATGCATGAGCTTTTTCAAAATCTGATACTGTGCTTTTGTATCACTTTTCACTTCATGCTGCCATTCCTGCGGAATGATTGGAAGGCTCTCATAGCTCCATTTCTTCCATGCTTCCTCATAGCTTTCCGGCTGTGCCAGTTCTACCAGATGTCCCACACACCATGATACCAGATACTCATTGCCTTCCAAATATCCGTCCTTACGCTGTGTTGCACCAAGAACTGCCGCAATGCTCTGTGCCACACTCGGCTTCTCTGCAATTACAAGCTCCATCTCTATTCCTCCCCATTTTCTTCATCATTCTCGTTGTTGTTATCTTCATTGTCATTCTCGTCTGTGTCTACTGCTTCTGTATCATCACCACCATTTATGAATGCTTCGTCGGAATCCTGCTCGGTTTCTTCCTCGTCATCATAATCGTAGTCCTCGTCAAGCTCGTCCTCATCTTCATCCTCATCAATGAAGTTTTCCTTTTTCTTCTTGGATTTCACAACATATACCACTCCGATCACAGCTACCGCAGCAATGCCCATTAAAATATATGTAAAGCCGGAACCATCTGCTTTTGCGGTATCCTCTTTCGGCTCACTTGTATCTTCCGTGCTATCTTCGGTGCTGTCCTCAACACTTTCTGCTCCCTGTGTTTTATCTCCTGTGGTATCTGCATTATTGTTTGATAATGCGCTGTCTTTGGTAGGGATTGCAGATTCCAATGCCGCTGAATTTTTCGGAAGTGTCTCGCTGTTATCCGTTGTGGTATTCAGCAGGTCGTTTTCACTGACTTCTGTAAGGAAATACACCTTTTCATCTTCCCCATCACGATCAATCACAAGATAAAATACCTTTTCTGATGCAGTCTGGATTGTGTAAAATTCCTTGCTTTTTTCTGTGGTCTGGCTGTCACTGCTCTGGTCTGCATCCTTAGAAGTATCTCCCGTACTTGGAGACTGCTTTGCTGTTGCGGAACTGCTTGAAGTTGTTCCACTGCCTGTCTTGGAAACTGTATTTCCATTCACATCCGTTTTCGTATGCTCCGTAACCTGTGCGGTTGCAGAGCTTGGCTTGGTTGCAGACGCATCCACCGGAAGCTGCTGTGCCGGATCTTTTTCACTGCTGTCCTTATTCTCCGGATCGGTGTAATACGGATTGGCTGTTTTATAGATTTCAGAGGTATTTCCTGCATTATCCATGGCAGAAATCGTGAAATACTGATACCCTGCATCGAACTGTTGCAGACGGATATTCAAGGCTCCATTCGTATGCTCTGTAAACTCATAGCCATTGACATAGATTGCCCTGATACCGGAATCCGTATCATGTGCCTGAATGCTCAAAAGACCGTCGCTGACTGCCGCATTTAAGGTAGGCTTGGTAAAATCAAAACACTTGATATAACGGTTTTTCTCGTAGGTCTTGCCCTTCTGGTCTGTGACCTGCACATAAATGGTGCTGTTCTCGGAAATCTCTATGTACATATCCTCGGTAATATCTGTCCAGCTTCCATTCTGTCCGACTTTTGCCTTTACTGTCTGAATGGTAAAATTGCCGGATACAATAGTATCCTCCACCTTGACTGTTACTTTCGTGGTATCGTTATGCCACCCAGAAGGTGTATTGATTGTAATTTTTACGCTCGGATTGATATAAGCACATTCCTTATAATCCTTTGCACACACCTCACAATCCTCATCCACCGCATACTGACTGCATTTTTCCTTGCAGGTGCATTTTGCGGAAGGCTGTGTTTCCTCGGTTGTGCCTTCTGTGGAATTTTCCGTTGTATTCTCTGTGGACTGCTCTGTGTGATTTTCTCCACTACCGGAACTGTCCTTGTTATCATTACCGGACGCTGTGCTTTCTGCACTGCTTTCCTCTGCCGCACTTTCTGTTTTCTGCTCTGCTGTATCCTCCGCATGAACCTCCACAGTATTTGCCCTGTTTGCAAAAAATGCCCCAATCGGCATACAAAAAAGTATTGCCGACAGTATCAGGGACATTAGTGCCTTAACGGATAACTTCTTCATTTTCATTGGTCGAATCCTCCTTTTCCTGTTCCCGTTTCTGTAATAAATTTCTGACTTCATCCTCACTGAGCTTATTAAGCATCTGCAATCGCTCGGATGAGATTTTATATTTCCGTATGATCTTCATGGCTTCGGCATCCTCCGCCATCTGTTTCTGCTCTGCAAGGTCTTTTTCCTTTGCCTGTAGCTGTGTTATCTGTTCTCTGACCTTTTTAAGCTGTGCATTGATTCTTTCTACTGACAACTGATCTTCCTCCCTTCGCTAATTTAATCTTCCAAAACCATAAAAATGGCTCTGCCAGTAAGAGGTATTGATTGAGGTATACTGGATTGGATCACCACAATGCACCATCGTACCGTTTCCACAATAAATACCAACATGTGTGACGGTTCGCCCTGCATTATAAGTTTTTGTAAAAAATATTAGATCTCCTGCCTTTGCTTCCGATGCGGATACCGAAGTACACTGGTCATAAATGCCCTGTGCTGTGGTTCTTGGCAGGTTATGTACGCCGCTGTTTGAAAATACCCAGCATACAAAACCGGAACAGTCAAAACTAGCCGGAGCTGTACCACCAAAAGTGTATGGCATTCCCAGATACCTGTTTGCTTCACGCATAAGCGTCTGTACGGTTGCATCATCATAAGATTCCGGTGGTATCACATTGCCGGTTCCTCCTCCGGTGCCGCCCGGTGTTTCTCCATAAATGGTCTGTTCTCCTGCTTCAAAATAAAATAACGGGTTATAATACTCCCCGTTATACAAGCACTCAATATGAAGGTGGCTTCCGGTACTGCTTCCTGTATTTCCGCTTTTACCTATATTGTCACCTTTTTTTACACTCTGCCCTGCGGACACATTTAAGCTGTCCATGTGGGCATATTTTGTGGTATATCCCTTACTGTCCGTAATCACCACATAATTCCCATAATAGGAATCGTAAGCTGCTTCCATAACCGTTCCATCATGTGCTGCATGTACCATGGTTCCAGTCGGTACTGCTATATCCACACCCCTGTGAATCTCCTCGTCTCCTGTGTTTGGATTTTTCCGGTAACCATAATAACTGCTGATATAATAATACCAGTAATAATCAATCGGAGAATCAAAGACCTGTAAGCCGCCCTTTGTCTCCGTATAAGCTCCAAAAATTTCCGTCTGCTCGCTGTCCATGCGTCCAGCAACAATGCTCTCAAGCGTTGTGACCGTAAGTGTGACACGAAGAATTGTTACGGTATATTCTTCTTCCTCCTCATACTCGTATTCCTCGGTACGGGTAGTCCCGTCCGGATTTGTTACTATTCTGGTTCCGGTCTTTGTGACTGTCCTTGTACGTGTTTCTTCCACTTCCTCGGTAGTGAGTGAATACATAGCGTCAAATAATTCCTGAATCTCACTCTCCATCCCTGCGGCAGTAAATTCTGTATGGACTGCGGAAAGATAACTGATCAGCGTATATGGATCATGCCCGATTGCACCAAGGTTATAATCGTATTCATCGTATCCCGGATAATCAGTTTCAATCCGGTCAATCTTGTTTTGCAGCTCCATTTCCTTTTCTGTAAAAGATAAATCTACTGCATCAATCTCTGCCGGAAGGCTAAGATATGTGCTTGCCATCGTTGTTGTCACAGTTCCGGTAAACATGGAACCGCAGCTTGATAATGCCGACATGATCATAATAAGCAGAAGAGCAAAAATACCCACTGTGATAATCAGTGTTTTATTTTTCGTGGCAATCTCCTGTAACTTCTTTGCAATGCCGGTTGCAGCATTGGTTGTCTTTGTAAATGTTTCCTTTGCAGTCTTGGCTTCTGCTCCTGCCCGCCTTGCCTTGGCATACTCACGCTTGATGCGCTGTTTCTGTAGCTGCCTTTGTAACTGTTTCTTTGGACTGTTGCCCTTTAGATGTGGATTTTCACTGATGAATTTCTCATACTCCAGCTTCATATCTGCTGTGACCTGCTTTTTCTGCAATCGCTCTAGGCGGTCACGCTTTCTCTGTGCCTTGCTCTTGCGGTGATACTTCATATAGTGATAAATGTCCTCGGCACGCTGTTCCGTCTTGTGTGCACCCTCAACCGCAGAATTGTCCTTTTCTGTTTCTGCAATCTTACGATGCACAAAATACATATTTTCCGTTTGCAGCTTATGAACCGCAGTCTTTCCCAGACCATCCTGCTTAAATGGCTTCTCCACATCCACCGGAACAACGATATATTTTGCTTTTCCGTTCTGTTCATCAAAGACACGTTTCATCTCATACTGCCGCTTTTTCGGCATCTTGTCCTTTGCTTTCTGCAACTTCTGACGACTCTTTTCCGACTTATCAAAAGCCTTCTGTACTTTTTTGTCGGTAAATTCTTCCGCCTGCCTCTGCGAAAATGTGGCATCCTTTGTCTGAAAATCTCCATAATCGGACTGCTTTGTATCTTCCGACTTTGCACGTTCTCTGTGTGCGTGTTCTCTCTGCACACGCCTATTGTGATACTTTCCTTTTTCCTCAGACCGTTGGTAGGTGTCCCTGACATGAACCTTGTTTTCTATCGTGCTGTCAGAAGATGTTTCAAAATCACTCTGCTCATCCTGCATGAAACTGTTTTCCTTTAAGAATGCCTTTTCCGCTTCGGCTTCCGACTTCTGGACGCTGTGACCAGAAGTTGCTTTTCCTGTACGACTGCCATGGTTCGCATCCCTTGGCAGATTGCTCACAGGCTTCTCGCTGGCACTAAACTGGTTTTCCACAGAAAAGGTGTTGTCCTGCCTGTGTTCTATATGTTTTACTCCAGTCACTTCCTTATCTTTGGAAAATGTCTCTTTTTCAAATGCCTTTACTGCCTGCTTCTTCTGTCTTTTTTCTGCCATTTTATACTGCGTCCTCCTTCTGCACCGATTCCTCCGGCTTGGTATTCATAATTCTGTAAGTCTTGGTGTCTGTCGGATATTTGTCTACAAATGGAATTACCACATTGTCAAACAGTATCAGACCACTTCCCGGCTCGGAGTTGGTGACATAGGAAAGCTGCTTATCAGAAAGTCCCAGCTTATCAGCGAGAATTGCCTGATCTTTGGCATTCTGATTTAACAGATACACAAAATCGCTGTTACCCAAAATACCTTCAATCTCCTCAGAACGAAGAAAATCGCCCACGTTCTGCGTCAAACCTGTCGGAATACCGCCCCATTTTCTGAAACGCTTCCAGATTTCCACGGAATAAATAGCTGTCTGCTTCTCCTTCAGAAGAAGGTGGAACTCATCACAGTAATAACGGGTAGCAATCTTTCGCTCCCTGTTCTGCGATACCCTGTTCCAAACCGCATCCTGCACGATTAACATACCCAGCTCTTTCAACTGGTTTCCCAAATCTCTGATGTCAAAGCACATGATACGATTGCCGCTGTCTACGTTGGTATGGTGGTTGAAGTAATTCTGGGAACCATGCACATACAGCACAAGGCTGTTTGCGATACGCTCCGCCTTTGGATTTTTGTGTGCTAACAGGGCATCATATAAATCTTCCAGCAGCGGCATATTTTCCGGCACCGGATTTTCAAAATACTTGTCATAAATATGACGGATACATTCGTCGATGATACCTTTCTCATCGTTCTCCAGACCGTCCTTGCCACCTGCGATCAGGTCACATAATGTTATGATAAAATCAGATTTCAGTTTTAATGCTTCCTTATCCCCCTTATGGCTCAATTGAATATCCATAGGGTTCAGATAGTCTTTGGAATTGGTGGCAAGTTTTACCACCTGTCCATGAAGTGCAGCTACAAGTGCAAAATACTCGCCCTCCGGATCGCAGATAATAATGTCGTCCTTTGTGATAAGAAAACAGCTTAAAATCTCACGCTTTGCACTAAAACTCTTACCACTTCCGGGTGTTCCTAAGATAACTCCGTTTGGTGTACGGAGCCTTTTGCGTTCTGCCATGATCATGTTGTTGCTGAGTGCATTTAACCCGTAATAGATTGCCGGAGCAGGCATAAATAATTCCTGCGTGCAGAATGGTACTAAGATTGCGGTGCTTTTTGTGGAAAGAGTACGCTCAATTCCGGTTTCATTGCACCCAATCGGTGCAGATGCCATAAGGCCCTGCTCCTGCAAATACTGTAAACATCTGAGGTCACAGTTTGCCTGCTGAATAATACCGGACACTCTCTGCATTAAGCTCTCCAGTTCCCGCTTGGTTCTGCCATAACAGGTAATAAGGAATGTCATGTTGATCATCTTCTGGTTGCTCGTATTCAAATCATCGAGAAATTCCAGCGTGTCCTTTTCATAAGTCACGATGTCTGTTGGAAGAATATCCATATCGTAACCGCTTCGGACTGCCTTTTTCTGCTCCTCAATCTTCATCTTCTGGATATTGGAAATGACCGCTTTTAACTTCTTGATTGCCTTTACCGGATCTTCCGTCTGCATGTGCATGGAAATCGTAAGATTAGCATCAATATCCAGAAGATGCTTGATCAGCTCGTCCGTAAACTTCGGTGCGATAATATCCAGATAGGACACACAGCCATACATATTCCCTGACTTAAAGCGGTTCGGATAGCGGAAATCAAATCCCGGCGGTGCAATATAGTCCTTGACCGACTTACCGGATTCTGCCAAATCCTTAAATGAAAAACGGAAAGGCTCCATGGTATCCTGATTAAAATATTCATGCAGGATGCGCAGTCTTTCCTTTCCGTCCAGTCCCCTCGCAAGGGTTCCTATGTTGTTTAAGTTCCGTATTACATCTTTTTCAATGTTGTTAAGGCGGCTCTTGGCTTCCTTGTAGCCGTTGCTTTCTACACCAAAAATCAGATATTTTGATTTGATGATACCGTTGTTGCCCTTTGCCGCCTGCTTCTTTAACATCTCCGTGTATTCCTCACGGATGTCGTTAAAATCATCCTCCTGCCACGGAATGTCAAACTGTTCTGTAAGCATCTGCTCGTTGACCTGCCTGTTGAAAAGCACCAGTTCAAACCTCACAGACGGATCAAAATAATTGATAAGCTTGCTGTACTGTGCCAGTATATCCGCCTGGTCATCCACTTCCAGAAGCTCATAGTTTATATCAAAAAATTCCACCATCTTTGTATAATAACGGTGGCTGACCTGACAGATACCGTCACGGAACATCTTTTCAAAAGTGATCGTCCTTTGTGCGGTAGTCGGCTTTTCTTTCTCAATGCTCTTTCCCGATAAAATATGCTTTAACTGTATAAGACGCTTCTTTTCTGAAAAGGTAAGACCGCCACTTTTACTGTTGTTCCTGCTATTGCCTTTATAACTGCTTTTTCTGCGGCTTTCCGGTTCTGCCTTTTGCTTTTTCTTCAAGATAACGAACCTCCCTTCGTAATTTTTCTTTTTCTTCCAACTGCTTGTATAAGTTCTCTGACCGGTATGGTCTTATGCCCGGTGTGAGTATCTTCTGCCGGAGCATAAAATACAAAATCTTCTCCGCCGGAAACCCGTTTTTCTCATACATCGCAAAAAAGAAGAACGGAAGCATTGCTCCCATCATAAGAAGTGATGCGGCTGATGTTCCGATCAGTCCCTTGGTTAAAAAATACAAGGGTATCCCGGCTACTGCCGCACCGCTGAAACAGATGATCTGTCTCTTTGTCAAGTTCAGTGCCACTTTTGTCTTGATACCGGACAAATCTTTTGGCACCTGCACAGATATTGCCATGTCGTTCCTCCCTTAGTGCGCATTCCAGATAGATTTTGACAGCGAACCTGTCTTAAACAGGGAAAAACATAAAATCACAGTATATGCTGCCACCGACCAGAGTGCCGTATGCAGGTTGTCGGCTACTGCCACACCTGCCACCAGCACCGCATAGATTGCGACGCACACCATCATAAAAAAGCCCTGAAATGCCAATGCACAAAGTCCCTTAAAATAATTAGTTCCTATCGTTCCCCATTCCCGGTTGGTTACGGTTGCACAGGGAACAGGTGCTACTGATACATAAAGATATATTTCAATCATTCGCCCATAAAGAATGACGGTGATAAGGACTGACATGATTTTCATACATAAACTGACGATCATGGTCTCCATCCCCAGTCCTAACAGCTCGCCTATGCTCATCTCCGAAAACTGCTCATTGAACATCGTCTGCAGCGTACTTGAAACATCAATACCGGTACTTCCGGTAATCGCTGATGCGGCAGAATTTACGATATGGCTTCCCACATCAAATACTGCCATTACAATGTCAAAAGTCTTGCTAAGAAGCATGACTGCAATACACGCTTTCATAAAAAAGCGGATAAAAATGGCTGTATTGAAGTCATGCAGGTTATTTTTGTCAATGACCATGGAAATAAGCTCATAGACGAGTACAAAGCTGATGATCATTCCCGCTATGGGAATCATCACGTTGTCGGACAGGGTTTTTATCATATCAAAAATACCGGAGTTCCAAGTGCTGGGAGTTTTGCTGACCTCCCCTGCAATCGTGCCTACCTTGTCATTGACATCGGTAAACATGGTTTCAAAGTTTGTCAGCACCCATCCCTGCAACAGTTCCTTTATGAATTCAGTAATCTTATCAATGATCCCGCCCATGAATTATGAGAACAGTGTGGTAAGCTGTGGGATTACCGTCTGTGCCACAATGATGATGCCACCGCCACTCATAAGCTGTTTTATGTCTTTTATGAGAAAATATTGGCTCGAAATGAGCCTTGAAAAGATTAAAATAGATTAAATTTTGATAGATTTTTCTTATTTATGGGAGCCGGAACCTCTTTCGATGGTTCCAAGCTCCGGTATTGGTTTTAAATTGAAATGAATTTCCATTGTAACCGTTTCAGGAGTACGGCGGTAATTTTCTTTTCCGTCTTTCTCCTGCGGTTCTGAGATAATGATTTTACTGATCAGCCGGTTCAGAAGATTGGCATCCAGTTCTTTGATATCCGCATACTCACTGATATCGTCAATCCACTGTTGGGACTGTGCATCCAGTTTTTCTTCTGTATTCAGCACACTCTCATTCTGGGAAAGTTCCTTTTTGATATCTGCCTGCTCTTTCTGTGTCTTCTCCAACATCTTATCAAAAACAGATTCTGTAATCTTGTCATTGATGAGGTCGTCATACAGTTTTGCAATCAGCCGATCTAACGTCTCCAGACGGTCTTTCTGCTTTGATACCAGCTTCTCCAGACTGTCTCTGTGTCCCTGCGTATCTTCCTCACACAACTCTTTTACCCTGTCTTCCAGTTCTGTTCCCTCTCCGGTGACTGCTTTTGCACATTCCTGGATTCTGGTAAGGACTGCATCATACAGATCATCAGCGTCCACCCGGTGCTGGGTGCAGTGTGCTTTTCCCTTATGGATATAAGTGGAACAGGTATAAACTTCATGTTGGTCTTTGGTGTGTGTCTTCTTTAATGTTAATGCACCGCCACACTCTGCACAGCGGAGTAAACCGGCAAACATACTGTATTCTCCCTGTTCTGTCTGGCGTTTCCTGCCTTTCATCTTCGCCTGTACCAGAGCAAATACATCCTGTGGAATGATTGCTTCATGGGTATCCCTGACTGTGATCCAGTCCTCCGGAGCTTTATCTCCCTGATTGCCAATCTTAAAACGGTAGTACCTCTTCTGGGAAGCCATGTCACCACAGTAAACGGGATTCATCAGCAGGGATTTCAGATAGGATTCATCCCATACATATTTCCCATTTTCAGGGTCTTTCTTTTCCCATTTTGTGTAATAGGTACGGAGTCCCCGTTTCCGGTGCCACCATGACGGGCAGGGAATCTGCTGTCGTTCCAGTTCTCTGGATATGAAGTTAATCCCATGACCATCCACCGCCCACTGGAAGATTTTCCGGACAATTGGTGCTGTCTCATCGTCAATCAGGAGATGTCCCTTTTCCTCCGGGTCTTTCTGATATCCCAGTGGTGGAACAACGCCTGTAAACTTGCCCTTGGTTGCCTGCAGGTGATAGGACGCATGGACTTTCTTGGAAATGTCTCTGGAATACATCTCATTCAGTACATTCTTAAACGGAGCAATCTCATTGTCCCCGTCAAAGGTATCCACATTGTCGTATAATGCGATATACCTTACTCCATGCTTCGGAAAAAACTCTTCCATCAGAAATCCTGTCTGTACATGGTTTCGTCCCAGTCGGCTCTGATCTTTGGTGATTACAAGATTCACCAGTCCTTTTTCACAGGCTTTGAGAAGTCTCTGTAAGTCCGGTCGGTCTGTGTTCAGTCCTGTATAACCATCGTCTTGAAACACATCCACCACCTGCCAGCCCTGTGACTGACAGTAATTCACCAGAATGTCCCTTTGGTTGGAGATGCTGGCACTCTCTCCGGTCAGTTCGTCATCTTTGGAAAGTCGGCAATATACGCCAACTCTCCATGTTGCATTTCTGTCTGTATTGTTACTCATATATCTGTTGTTCATCTGATACCTCCGTTACGTTGCACATCCTACGCAGATTTCAGATTACTGAACTCATAATCATTATACTGCCTATCTTTCATTATTGCAAGTTTATCTTTTGTTTTCGTGTCACGTATTTTCTGTGCGATCACTTCGGCAAATACTTCTTTTGCGTCCTGATCACCGTCAAAATATACTCTGATATTGATGATTTTCTTCTTCGCTGCCATTGTAAAATCTCCATTTTTTGCAAAAAAAGAGCAGCTAATCCATTTTCAGATTAACTGCCCAGACTGTTGGTTGCATTTTTTTATTTTCGTATGGATACCTACTATTTTCGTTCGATTGCCTTGCACTGGCAGACGGCAGGCGGCAAATAGGGTATCTATAAAGCCTGCCGTCCACTCCAAAATCCTGCCGTCACCCATTCTCTTTTATTTTTTTAATCGAATGGTATTTTCCTGTTTTTCATTCATCTGATAATCCAGTTCTTCTTTCATCCGGCTTCTGGCTTCACGCATGGTTCTCTGGGAGATTCCCTGTGATTTTGCCTTTTCATCCAGTTCCCGGATTGTGACTGCATTTCCGTCTGCAAGCAGTTCATAGATCAGTTTCGTTCCTCGTTGCAGCTTTGTTTCTGTCGGCTTTCCTTCCTTTCCATCCAGAAGATCATCGGCAGAAATCTCATAAGCTCCCACCCATCGGAAACCTTCTTCATCTCCAAGTTTAAATGCCATCGTCTCACCCGGAGGTGCAAGAGAACTTTTCTCATGAATCAGCACTCTTGTTGTCGGGTCTTTCTTTACTTTTCCGATGAAAAGCAGGCTTCTCACTGCCGCCATGATATCAATAGAGCCAAGTCCCCGGTAAGTACTCTGCGTACCAGAAGATTTATTCAGATGTCCAATCAACACAATCGCACAGCCGGTCTTTTCAGCAATCATTCCCAGTTTTCGAAATACCGGACGCACTTCATTTGCCCGGTTCATATCCACGTCGGCACCGATAAATGCCTGTACCGGATCAATGATTAAAAGTCTGACCTGATTCTGACGGATTGCCTTTTCGATACGGTCATCGGATAATGTCAGTGCTTCTTCTGTATCATCAATGACCATAACCCGGCTCAGATCAGCACCGGCTTCTACCAGTCTCGGCTTGATTGTGTCTCCCATACCGTCTTCTGCAGTCTGGTATATTACATTGAATGGTTCAATCTCTTCCATATTCGGAAAAGTCTTCCGGTTCGTACAGGCTGCGGTCAGCATCATGGCAAAATAAGTTTTTCCCTCTCCCGGATTGCCCTGGATAATTGTCAGTTTTCCAAATGGCAGATAGGGAAACCACAGCCATTCTACACTGGTCTGCTCAATATCTTCATAGCACAGCATCGGCACCAGTTCTTCCGGTGCTTTCATTGTAACTGTTTCAATGATTGCTTTCTTCCTGTCCGCACTTTTATCGCAGAGGATTTCATTCCAGTCCTTTCGGGACGGTTTCAGACGGATGATACTGTATCCGTCCGGGATTTCTTCTGCCAGTTTCTCACAGGCTTCATTCCCTGGCTGGTCATTATCCAGGCACAAAAATACAGAAGTAATCTGAGGGCGTTCAGAAAGAAAAGCCATCAGTGCCACACCGGAGATGCCACCTAAACTCAGGTAGCTCCGCTTGTTCCAGTCTTTGGGAAATAACTGGATAAAAGAAAGCAGATCAATGGCTGCTTCAAACACAAACAACTGATTATCCGTTCCTCTGTGACTGAATCCGCAAGATTTATCAGATTCAGCCACATCTCCCCGGTATTTTATCTCACCTGTCCCCCTGCAATGGGCATATCTTGGAATACCATCTGCATCTCTGCCGACAAACACCACATTATGGTGCTTCTTTTCTTCATAAATATCCCCACTGCTGATCCATTTCTCCACCAGATTTTTTTCAATCCCTCTGTTTTCTGTCAGATATCTGATGATTCTATCATTATTTTCCTCTTTCTCTGGCAACCGGAAGTCAGGGGACGGGGCGGGGCAGGCACTGTTCCTGCCTTCGCCTTCCTTCCCGGTCAGCATCTTGACAGCTTCCGGAAACGTAGCATTGTAAAATTCCATCACAAAATCCACCGGATAGCCACCTCTCCCCTGACTGTGCCTGTACCACCTATTTCCAGACACTGTTACACTGTCATGCTTTTTCCAACGGTATTCCTTTCCACTCTTCATCAGTTGTTCTCCCTGTGCGTTCAGAAAAGATACAAGATCTGTCTGGTTTGCTCTTATAATCTGTTCTTCCGTATACTGCATTTTCCTCATCCTTTCCTGTCTGTCCTGCTGACAGACTGTTATAAACTCATCTCATAGTTCCGTTTTTTCTTCACTGCCTGTTGTTTTGCATCACGCTCTGCACATTCTTTCTTCTTTTCATCCAGTTTTCTCAAGAGGGAAGTCTTCTTTTCTGGTTTCTGCTCCTCCATTTTTTCTTCTGAACGCCCGGAAGTATCTGCTTCTGCCATTTCCCGGTCACGTCTGGCAATATC
>ENA-UONT01002180-UONT01002180.1-human-gut-metagenome-genome-assembly--contig:-CS20-NODE-2180-length-14434-cov-10.398498_pt1 | contig 14434 bp, 16 predicted proteins | sample MGYA00242459_ERZ724006 | MGnify/ENA metagenome assembly ERZ724006 | reverse complement strand
GTCCGCAGAACGCTGTCCCCATATACGGGGATGCGGTCTGTGCATCCGTGCATGGAAACTACATTGCGAACCATGAAGCGGGGCATCAGGAGGGCTGCGCCCATGCGGTCAACCTGCGTCTCTCGAAAGCTGAACAGGTTTTTGAAATCCTCCTGCGTATAGGCGCGTTCTCCGTCAAACTCGCGGTGAAAGGCTGCGCTGGGAACTGCCCTGTCCATGATGTAGTGGGCGCACTCGTGGCTGATGGTGAAGCGCCGCCTGCCGCTTTCGTGCTCCCGCCGCAGGCAGCGCTCGATCACGATGGTTCCTCTGGGATACACGCGCCGGACGACGGTTCCGCCCTCATAGACGCGCAGAGGAGTCACGCCGTCCGCAATGAAGCCGATCTTGTCGCTGTCCTCCTCGGCAAAGCTGCGGTACAGCAGGGGCAGCTTCAGAAAGTCCGTAACGAACCCCTCGATGTCCACGCAGCAGGTGCGCTCCGCTTCCTTCCCGAGATATTGGCGGATCAAGCCCTCACCCAATTCGTCGAGTTCCTCATAGGAAAAAATCCTCATGTCTCACAAACACCTCCTATGGGGAGCGGTCAACATACCAGCGCTGACCCTCCCGATACAAATATCTTACCGCACGACCGATTTTGACGGTGTAGCGGACGCCTTCAAACTCATCGTGAGAAGCAGTACAGGTATGAAGCACCTTTGTCACCTCCCACTGTCTGCCGTCATGCCAGCGGATGAGAAGCGGGCGGATCACGCCGTCCGTATCCACCTCCGCGTTGACGGACACATATTTTTTCTGCATGGGCAATACCTCCGTCAAAGGGCTTTGATCACATGGGTGGCTACGCCCTGTACCCGAAGCCCGGACACATAGATATCCTCCATGTCTTTGTTCTCCGGGTGGAGGTAATAGCTCTGCCGGTCATCGTCATATAAGAGCCGCTTCAGCGTGTTCTTGTCCTCGTCGGTGAGGGCAACGACGATCTCCCCGACCTGAGCGGTATGCTGCTGGCGGATGATAACAAGGTCGCCATCGTCAATCTGCGCCCCCGTCATGGAGCTGCCGGAGGCGCGGAGGGCGTAGAAGTCCCCCTTGCCGAAGAAGGACACGGACAGGGGCAGGTATTCCTCCACATGGGCTTCCTTTTCCTCCGGCGAGCCGCAGGGGATGGAGCCAACAATGGCGGCGGGGCTCACCGCCGGGTTCATCCGCCGGATCTTCGGCGTGGAGAGCGTGCCGTTTTCGTAGAAAACCATATCCTTTTCCGCCATAGCCACCAGGTATCTGTGTGCGGAGGAAACCGCGATCTTCATGGCTCCGGCGATCTCCCGAACGGTGGGGGTAGAGGAATACCGCTCAAAGTAGCTTTCGATGTACTCCCGGATGCGGAGCATAAGCTCCTCGCTCTTGCTTCTCATATTGTACTTTTCTCCTATCTGGAACACAAGTTCCTGATAGCTCCATTATACACATAACTCGGAGAAAGTCAAGAGGAAAAAAGAAGGTGCGCAATCAGATGCACACCTTCGGGGAAAAATCTTCATTTTTTAACCTGACAGACGGTGTATGAGGGGCGTTTCATCGGCTGATTAGCGTTCGCTGAAGCTCTATAGCATCCTTTGAAAGCCGTCTAGCGCTTTCTGCGGCGCTGTGATCTTCATCTTTCCGCCGGAGGCGAATACCCAGCCGTAGAAATTGCTGCTGAGATTGACGGTTGTCTCCACGCCGAAATGGTTCTCGTCCACGCTCTGCGTGGGAACATCCTCCCCGAAGCGGTCGATGATGCTGTTCATCAGGATATTTTCGCACAGCAGCGTTACCATACATTCCTTGCCGTTGAGCATGGAGAATTCCTGCGTAAAGAACTCCGATATGTCAAAGTCCTTTGGCTTTTTTACAGCCGTTTCATCCGTGATCTCCATCTGAACGATGCGGTCAACGCGGAACTTTGCGATCTGCTGCCGGTGATCGTGAAAGCCGACGAGATAGTATGTATCGTTGTTCCAGAGCATGGCGAATGGGGAGACCGCGTAAACCTGTCCACCGTGCCGGAGAACCCTCTCCTTGGATGGAGAGTAATCGAAATAGCAGAAGGAGATTTTCTTCCGCTCCGTGATGGCGGTCTGGATACGGTCTACATTCAGATAAATGCTCTCGTTGGTGGCCTTGGAACGGCTGTCGATGTAGAGATGCCTTTTCAAAAGGGCTGTATCTCCGGGAGCCACGAAGGACGAAAGCCGTTTTACCAGCGCCTTGCTCTTTCGGGGTGTGATAAACCGGGCTGACTGAACGGCGTCGATCAGCAACTTGACCTCCGGCGCTTCAAAATGCCGCGTGGCCACATGGTAGAGATTCTGAACCCTGCGGTCTTTGACAATATCCACGCCGAACTCTGTTAACTGCTCAATGTCCTTGCGGAGCGTTCTCGGATCGGCGGTGATCTCATGCTGCTTCAGAAACGCAGAAATGTCCGCAAGGGAAGCCGGATGGGCCTCGTCCGTGGTCTCCCATAGATATTTGAATATTATGAATGTTCGGTTTGTCAGCATAGAGTTATCGTCTTTCATACCATCGCCTGTCACTTATCATTCTCAGATTCGGCTCTGACTTTATCAATTTTATCTTTCAAGTATTGAGCAAAATATGGGTAATATTCATCTTGTAACCTTTTGATTTTCCAGTCAAAGCCTGTAACTGTATGCCGGCATTTTTCCGATCCGCACTGACATTCAAAGGAATAGTCCTCGTTGTCAATGAATGCGTAATCAACTGTCAGCTCTTCTCCTGGCAGGATGTCCCTAATTGCTACAAAGGTTATTTCTCCGTGCATTCCGCAGTTCGGATCACACGAATGGTTGTTATAAAGCTTAATATGGGCTTCCTCTTCAAGAGAAAGAGCCCCAAGAAAAAAGTCATCTGAAATTGGAAGATAGCTGTTGATGAACTCAGACGAGAACAACTCGCTTCTTGAAAGAATATGTCCGCCTTTGACATAGACCATTTCACCGGCGCGTATTAATTCTTTTGCGAACATCCCTTTTTTGTTTATTCCGCTATCCCCTATATAAACCTTTTGACTTATTATTGATGAAAGCATCGTTTTACCTCAAACCACTTTCCATGGATTATAATGGAATACTCAAATGCAGAAGTGAGAGTTACATCTCTACGAACTTTTAGGCGTGTATTTCTCAACGAATTCTTGGTTTAATGGAGTATAAAACTCAGAAAGCTTCATATAGATTTTGTTATATCCATCAACACCGCTGTTTTCAAATACCAAACTTCCACGTATCTCATCATCCGAAAAAGTATCTACTGCTACCACAAAATTATAAAACTCTATGAATCCGCTCCCAATATCATTCAAAAGATTACGGGCAAGCTTGTCACGGAAAACAACAAAAAGATGCACATAAGTATGATCGGCTCTAATAAAGCTTTTAATCGAGTTGTTATTTATTACCTTCTCATAAACGTCCTTTTCCTCGATGACAAATATACGATTGAGATGAACTTTTTTTTCTGCCAAAGCAAGATTCACTTTTAAGAATTCATCTTCCTCAACGGTGTCAACCCATTCATTATCATCAAGTATTGACACAACATTTACCGTGCCTTCTGCATCATTGAACAAACTATAAAGGATTAAGTAATAAACATCTTCGTCAAAGGTTCTGCTCTCATCTAATGATTTAAGTGATTTTTTTGTTTTCTGAAAAAGCTCCTCTTCTCGTTCGTGGGTCAAGCTGCGTAAATAATTTGAGTTGGACTCTTGATATAACTTAAACTTTTTTTGTAATCTATAAGCTTTTCCTTTAGTACCAATAAATACAGAACGAACAAGCTTAATAGACAAGAATAGAAACATCAAAAGATTAAGGACAAGAAACGCAATAAATACCGGTCTAATATTGCCCGTCGTATTACTTGTAGTACCGCTTTGATCCTTGAACAACAAAAGAGCAAGAAGGCACGAGATAATGGTAGCAATTTCAGCAACCAATGTAACTATATTTCTAATGCTTAAGTCTTGCCAAAGCTTTTTTTTCACATTGCCACCTCGCGTTTCTCTTGGATCATCATGATCGTTTTAGCTTTTGATGTAGTTACAGTTTTACTTTTTTGATTCTTCATATTCAAATTTCGCAATTTCATCAACAGCAAGATAGCCACCATCAACCATCAGCGTTTGGGCGTTTACGAAGCTTGAATCATCAGACAACAAAAACCATACTGCGTTTGCAATTTCCTCGGCTCTGCCAAGCCTTCCGAGCGGAGTAATATCGATAGAAACCGCAAATGGACCATCTGTATCCATTTCCCCACCAATCCATCCGGCCGCAACAGCATTAACCCTAATCTGATCTTCTTTTCCCCAATTGCAGGCTAATGATTTAATTGCGTTGCTAATAGCCGACTTTGTGGCAGCATAACTCATGCCTCCATAAGAACCTCTTTCCGATTCCGTGCTGGAAACAACGACTATTGACGAACCTTTGTTCATTTTCTTCTTCAGCGCAGACGCAATTAGTATAGGAGCATGATAGTTTGCTCTAAATAGTTTTTCGGATAGTTCAAAATCATAGCTATCAATGTTATCCATCTCATACATAAAGCATGCATTAACAAATCCGTCTATCGGGGCGGGTATAGTGCTAATCTTTTCTCGCAATTCTGCAAGATCAGTGTTGTCTATACAGATCAGTTCGAGGGAGTCCGCATCAAACTCATGAAGCAGCTTTTCAGCATTCGTCTGATCGTCTTTTTCATACAGTCCAAACACTTTATGCCCTCTTGCAATAATTGACCTCGCTGTTGTTTCTCCAAACCCAGGGTGAGCCGCACCATTAACAACATAGAACTTCTTCATACTTAACCTCCTAAGTTTTTAATTAATTAATCATTTACCGCAGTTACGAGTGAGGGGAGAAGATTGCTGTCACTCCATCGTATTAAGGATGTAAGAACGGATATGGCTCAGCTTCTCCCAGTTGGCTAAATAGGTATCTTACAGCAGCACACTTGATCGGGTTTTGCCCGTCAAGCCTTCCAGTTTCATTTACAGTCTCTCCTAAACAGTATCCTCCACAATGCATCTGGGCAGGACACACTCTGCAATGCTTCATATTGACAGATTTTCTTTCGTTAAGCGCATTGATTTTTTCGCTATCAAAAATAAACTCCTTTTTGGAATAATCCCAGCGACCTACAATAAACGGACTCATATGGTAAGGTTCCGAACCTAAAACAACCATATCGCAAGAGGAAATATATCCGTCCGGAGTGATATGGGGCGCACTTAACGGAGTACAACACCTACAGTGATAGTAGGAACTTCCATCAAAATTGATAGTCAAAAAACTTCCCCAAAACAACCCCTTTGATTTGCCGTACTGATAAGCCTCAATATAGTTATCAAGATACTTATCCATATCAAAGTGATAGTTGCGCTTTTTTTCTTCATCCTGACAAACGGGAATCTGTCCGACGCTATAGAATATAGGATTTGTCCAGACATAACGTATGCCAAGATCATAAAAATAATCGACCATCTCTTTTTGTTTATCTATATTCTCGTCAGTTATCGTTACTCTTGCTCCCACCATCAAGTTTCGGCTTCCCTGATTTTCGATTAACCAACGCACATTTGCTTCAAGTACTTGTGCAGAGGTTTTTCCACCATAAACAGATTGGTATTGGGGATTGAGAGGTCTGTTATAATCCTGGATTTCTCTCATGCCATCGAAAGACATCCATATAATGTTTATATTATCTAACATCCACTCGCGAATTTCAGGCGTAAAAACTCCATTGGTCTGTATCTCAACTGTAACTTCATTTCCGCGATCTGGATGTTTTTTAGCATAACTGGAAATGCTCACCATCTTTTCAAATTCCTGCGATGGTTCGCCCGGTCCATAAAAGCGAATATGGCGGCTGTCATTGTTCGCGAAATACCAGTCTATGCCCGCAAATGCGACCTCAAGGGGTATGGTTTGTTCTTCGATCTCATTTCTTTCTTTTGCATTATAGCAATATCTGCAACAGAGGTTGCATTTAGTAGTCAAGAAGAAAGAAAGCATTTTCTTGTTACAATGCGGCATGTTATTTCCCACCTCCGTCCAACGTTGACCCCAGCACAATTAAAAGCTCATTCTTAAATCCGTCGATTTTCTCAAGCATTGCGTTTGTTTCGTCATTAGATTCAAAAGCTGCAATTAGTGCATTGAATGTAAGCCAGTTAATTTTCTTCTTTCCCGTTTCTATGTTGTTATAGGTCTGCCTTGAAATACCCACTTTTTCTGCCAATTCCTGTTGCGAAATCCCTAATCTTGCGCGCAATACTGGCAATTCATAAGTTAGCGTTTCCATCAAATGACTTCTGCAATCTTCTTCGTTTGTTTTCATCGATATCCTCCTTGATGACAGAATTCCGTTCTTAACGTTATGAATAGGCCGCGTGCGCACCCCCAGCAAGCCAAAGCAGAACTCCCGTAGTCCTACATAGCGGGGATGAGAAAAACACCTTGTTAGTGTTCCGTATTGGATAACGCAAATCACTCTGCATAATCCAACATTATTCGACCCTTTATATTATACACTCTGTGCCTGTTGAAATCAAGATCTCAGCACCGGCGATAGAGAGTATATTTGCTTTTAAGTAGCACACTGCATACACCTTTCGATATTCATCTCATCCCCCCAAAAAAAAACAGACGGATATTTGCTGCGATAACGCAGCAAATTTCTAAAATCTATTGCATTTTTGCAGCGTATGTGCTATGCTATATAGCGAGGTGTTTTTTATGATTGCGATAGGTGATTTTCTTAAACAGCAACGACAAACGCTCGGACTCAGCATGAGCGAAGTTCATGAGCAGACCGGAATAACTGATTCCAAGCTCAGCCGGATTGAACGCTGTGAAGGGCGTCCATCAGACCCTCTTGAGCTTAAAAAGCTCGCTGAGCTTTACCAGGTTAATATTGTAACCTTATACCTTATGGCAGGCTATCTCACTGAAAACGATCTGTGTGACTATCGTTTCGGCTTCGATGGGGCCGCCTTGCTTACAGAAGAAGAACGTAAAAACATTCAAACTCAAATCCATTTATTTACCAAAGGAAGGATGGTGAACAGCAATGATTTATAGACTCGGCGAGCTGTTCTGCGGTCCCGGAGGACTGGCTTGGGGGGCTATGAACGCTGATATTGGCAATCCCGACTTTGGCATTGTACATCAGTGGGCAAATGACTACGACGAAAACACTTGTAAGACATATCGGAGGAACATTTGTCCCGATGCGCCTGAAACCGTATATCATGCCGACATTCGCAAGTTCGACTTAACGAGGCTCGCCCCTATTGACGCGCTTGCTTTCGGCTTCCCGTGCAACGATTTCAGTATTGTCGGTGAGCAAAAGGGGATCGACGGCGTATACGGCCCGCTTTACTCCTATGGTGTTCAGGTTTTGAAACTGTACCGCCCTCGCTGGTTCTTGGCTGAAAATGTCGGAGGTCTGCGTAACGCAAATGAAGGAAAGGCGTTTTCGCTCATCCTAAATGCGATGCGCGAAGCCGGCTACAAGCTTTATCCCAACCTTTATAAGTTTGAGACTTATGGCATTCCGCAGGCTCGGCATCGTATTATCATTGTCGGCATCCGCGATGATATTGACCTTGAGTTTAAGATTCCATCTAATGCGCCATATGCAAGTGTTGATAATTCGTGCCGAACAGCGATTGAAGTCCCTCCTATTTCCCCAGACGCAGCCAACAATGAACTGACAGTTCAGTCGCCCACCGTTGTTGAGCGGCTAAAATACATTAAGCCCGGGCAGAACGCTTTTTCGGCAGATCTGCCGGAAGAACTAATGCTCAATGTAAAAGGAGCAAAGATAAGTCAGATTTACAAGCGTCTTGATCCCGATAAACCAGCCTATACCGTTACCGGGAGCGGCGGCGGCGGAACGCATATCTATCATTGGAGTGAACCTCGCGCTTTAACAAATAGAGAGCGCGCACGGCTTCAGACTTTCCCAGACGATTATGTCTTTGAGGGCAATAAGGAGAGCGTCCGTAAACAAATTGGCATGGCTGTTCCGTGTAAAGGAGCAAAGATCGTATTTGAGGCCATTCTAAAAACCTTTGCTGGCATTCCGTATGAAAGCATGGAAGCCAACATAAACGAATAATCTATTTGGTGCTTGTGGCAGAAGAATAAGCATGGCAGGATGACGCATTACTCGCTTCACCCTGCCATTGTTCTTACAGTTTTTCAATTAAGATGTCGGTTGGACTTGTCCAAGATACCCGAATAATGTCTCCCGGAACAGCACCGATATTTGCATACCAGCGTCCGATAGCTCGAAGATTTCCATCTGCGGAAAACTGTTTTGCATATGTTGTCTGATCTTGATTTCCCTGGGCTCTAAGAGTCCCTTGAAAATGTCCATCAGCCGAATGACAATAAAATAAATTCTCGCCAAAAACATCGCGGCCGCCAGTCCCGTTACTATTTAACAAGCGCAACCTATACGCATCATTTGCAGGAATAGGTATATAGCCTTCTCCGGGGATGGGGGTTCTCGTATCTGTATAGCGTATTTCTCCCCAGTCTAAGTGTGGCGCTTTTAGCTGAACAGTATAGAAATCACCCGTGTTTGCCATTGAATTATCCTCCCTTTTTCTTAATCTCTTATTTGTTGTGAATCAAGAGTCTAAATGCCAAAATCCATATAATATGTTTCTTCATCCAATTTGACGAATTTAACATCTGTGCGTCCGTAATGCTCCAAATCGTCCCTTGTTATATAAGCCCCATTCTGTAATCCGAGCCGATTGCGGAAATACTCACCAAGATCGCTGTTTCGGACAGGCGTGGTAATTGCCTTGTTGTTTTGCTGTTCGACACGCAGGGTCAGCTGATGGCGGTCATCAGTTATTGCAGTAAAATGCCGTTTTTCAAGCGGGAAGAAACCGCTCTTTGCGATAGAGCTGGGCAACGGAATATATGCCTGATTTGGCTCCCTGCCTTTTCGCTGACCCCAATTCAATCCGGAGCGCGTCCCGGGTTCACCAGTTTTTGTCACCAAGCTCAGGGTTACAGAGGCGTAATTGTCGAGCTGTTCAACAAGGTTGCACTCCAAATCAAGCACCGGATGCGTTGGACGAAGGATGATGTATTCTTCGATCTCGCCATGATTGCAGTATGCCGTCCTGCCAATGACCGATTCATAATATTCAAATGCTCTCGCTGGATCACACTGCACCATAAGCTCGCGCCGATGATTCCCTACGAAGGAGCTCTGGACAAAGTTTGCAGAGCCTGTGAAGGCGGTTTGAGGCAGACCCTGCCTGCTCCAGATGAACAGGTTGGAATGTTCAGCCGGTTTATCAATCACATAGCTGCATTGAACGGCTGATACTTCATGCGGAAGTTCAGAAGCCACAATCTGCTGAAACCCCTCATGGACACTGACGCTTAAATTATCAAAAGGAACCATTCCTACAATCAGATTGATTTTTATTGGCGAAGCCGTCTTGTGGAACAGGTTCTTTATGTACCATGAAAGCATATTCGGAGTAGCATAGGCAGAGAGGATGCTTAATTCATCCACTCCGCTTTTGAGAGGTTCAAAGAGTATCTTATTTGCAAGTTCTTTGCTGAACATCTGTCTGCCTCCGTTTTGATATTTGCTATCCTATCGCATCTGTCCGTCGCTTCTTAATAGCTTCTAAAACTTCATCGACACAATTATCCAGTTCTTTGCGAATCTGTCGTTCCCAAAATCTAATCACTGTCCAACCGTCTTGTTCCAAAGCGGAAGTTACTTCCTGATCCCGTGCCATATTGCGCTCGATTTTTGGAATCCAATACTCGCGGTTCGACTTGATATTTTTGTTCCTGTTTTCCCAATCATATCCGTGCCAGTATTCAGAATCGCAGAAAACTGCAATCTTATACTTTGTGATGGCAATGTCTGGCTTTCCGATGAGCGCTTTACAGTTTTTTCGATAACGAATCCCTTTGTTCCAGAGTGCTTTTCGCAGAGCAAGTTCGATGGTTGTGTCCTTGCTTTTTATCGCCTGCATATTTCTGCGGCGCTGTTCCGGAGTTAAATCATCCGCCATAGATTATTCCTCCGGCTCATCCGCCTCTTTTACATCATAGTAAACAATATTGTGCGGCAGCTTGATGTTCGGAACCCAAAGTTCACGACCATCCCAGCCCTTTCTGCCGGTAACTTTGTACATAGTCAAGACGACCTGATTTGTGAAAGAACCGCCGAGGCTCCAGTCATTCGGAGACAGCAAAGCGCCGGTTCCTTTTGCCACGTCTCTGCCACGTCTTACGATCAGGATGCCCTGTGCCGATGGCTTCTCCGCAAGAATTGTATCCAGCACCGACACAAAGCTTTTGATGTCAAAGTCTTCATCAGAAGTCACATGATTGAAGATTTCCTTCATCAGCCGGAGGTTGACCTGATAAGACGGCTCTGTTTCACTGAACGGAGCAAGGAGCGCATCCAGCTCCTCAATCGTGTTGTTATCAGGATTGTACGGATAATAGTTTGTGCCGCCAGAGAGCATGAACACCTTTTGATTGTCCAAGACGTTGGCGCGGGTGGGGTTCAGTCCTTCGGGATAGTAAATTTTTATATGCTCTGTCCCGTTTTCAACCTGCGAGATGATTGCATTATTTGTTGCATTTATATCAGAAAACAGCTTATAAAGCGGCTCGTCAATAAAGACCCGCATCATTCCCGGGTCGCGGTCATAGCCAAACATACGGCTGTGCTGCCACATGGTATCTGCCTGCGGCTTTTTGCTCGTCCTGGTGTAGTAGATTGTATGGAGCGCAGGGAAAGTCACTCCGCGTCCAAGCGTATTGCCGCCGACGACGATATTTGAACCGAAAGAATATTCTTCACTGGCAATATCGTTCTTTCCGTTCATCACAAGAACCTTAACCTCATCGTCTGCAACGAGCTTTTTGGCCTGTGCATATACGGCATCGAAATCAGCCTTTACACTCTTTTGCGGATTCAGCGTCCGCCACTCTTTTTCAAGTTCCGTCTTGAAGTCACCGTCGAGATTATCACGGCACCATTTCAATTCATCTTTGACCGCTTTTTCATATTTGCTGTGGACAGCCTGCCTTACACTCGGATGGAGCAGACAGTTAGAGATCGTGCCGCCGCTTGCAAAAATCTGCCCTGAAACAGCAAGGTGATGAAGCACCACTTGACGCTCCGGCTCGGCAATACTTTCAAGATAACTGATACAGTCAGCCTTTTCATTTTTGGGGAAGAAGAAGTCGCCGCCGAGATACCCATTACCGGGAGCAAAATAGTATGTAAAGTACGGATGCCAGCCGGAAGCCATTGTCTGCAAAAGAATCGCCTGCGGCGTTCCGGTTACCTGGAGATAGATGCTGCTGGAAGCTCCGTTTTTAATGGAATCCAGATACCTGTTGATTGAAGACTGTCTGCCGCGGTTGACCAACGTATTGAGTGAAGCAGCGTCAGCTTCATCGTCAATGATGAAAAGGGGATTCCCCTTCATAAAGCCAGTGGATGCAAATACGTTTGCCCAAAGCCGCAATATGCGGACATTCTTTTTCAGCACGATGATTGCAGGTTCCATCAGGCTGTTCTGAATGAACAGGCCGGAATCGTTCTCTCCGCAGATACAGAAACCTTTCAGATCGGATTTCACACGCTCCAAAGTCTGTTGCTGAAGAACAACATTATCAGTTGTCAGGAGGACAAATGCAGGAAAACCCATATCTGCAGCCTTACACATGATGCCGAACATCTGACCAGTCTTTCCGGACTGGACGTTGCCGAAAAGCAGTCCAATCTCATGGCTACAGAAAGAAAAGTTTTTAATATACTGACTGCCGACGTCTTCTGATGTCTTTGCGATGGATTCTGCCAGGCGAATATTTCCTCTATCAGCAATCGTTTTCAGATAATTCTTTAAGTACGGCATTATTCCTCATCCTCCTGCTCCTGAACTGCTTCAAATGAAAGGAACCAAACATCAAGAAGCTCGCCGTTTTCATCTTCGGTTTTCTGATCGGTTTTCGTCAGAACAAGCGTGTTACACCCGTATGCTTCCAACATTTCTTTTGTTATCATGCCAGTGCGGTCATGGTCAAGCTGAGTGTTATTCACCGGAGTAACAAGACCTGCAGCCGCAAGGCGGCCTTTAATCCAGCGACCGAGAATCAGCTCATCACCGACTGCGCTGAATTGTTTATTGCCGTCACTTGTGGTATGAGCTTTGAAAGTATAACCGTCGTCAGTGACAACAGAGAAAGCTTTATTCTTTTCAGGATAACCCGGAAGAAGCGTAATGCTTTTGCTCACAGTGAACTGAGTTTCGTACCAGTCACGAGACTTTCGAGCGCTTCGCGGGGCGGCATAACTGACATTCAGATTGCTTTTGGTAAAATGCTTGCCGTCGTCCATGTGCCGCTCATCATAGGCAGGCACCTTAATTGGCAGGACGAAAGAGACACCTGTTTTATGCCGATCATACAGGGCAACCTCTGTCTGCGGAACCCGCTCCACGGTATCAACACCAGTAAGGGAAACGTTGATTTCACGGATCAGCGTCATATCATGGACATCCGCAATATTTATCGAGCACCTGTCGCTCTGCAATTCACGAATATGGGAAAGTATTTCTTCTGTTTCATCTGTACCTCTGATGAGTGCAGAGACCTCATATTGTCTGCGGTTGTTTGCCTCTGGTTTAATCACGCCAAGGTTTGCAGAACCGATAATTGCCGAGAATACAACGCCGCCCTTTAGAAACGCATACAGCTTTCCATGATATTTGAATGCCTTAACCAGCCTGATTTCACCAATTCCGGATGCTTTCCATTTCTCATTTATGGCTAAGGCCGTTCGGTATGTGCTTTCAGGCATCCCCTCAATGTAATACATGCCGATGACAAGACTAACATGGGTGATGCCGTATTCAGAAACGAGATTATCTATTTCCTCCAGAGAAGCTTTCGAGACATAACCCACCGCAAACTCAAAACTGTCCGATGCAATCAACTGTTCACGAAATGCGTCAAGGATCGATTTCTGCCCGTCCTGTATCGAAAGAGGGAGTATATCAGAATATAGAATTTCCATAGCTATCTTCCTTTCAATCTCGTTTTATCAATCGTTTGTATCTTCGTCAAAAATAAATTCCATCATCTGCTCCGGGGTGCAGTTGAGTGCTTTGCATATTTTCCCGACAGCCTCAGTTGAAATGATTTCATTGCGACTCATCTTATTCATAACATAATGGCTGATTCCCGCCGCCGCTTCTAAATCCTTTTTCTTCATGTTTTTATCAAGAAGCAAATGCCAAAGACGCATATAACTGACTTCCATCGTTCATCCTCCTGCCAAGGGTATAATAATCTATTTTTTATTATACCACGAAAACATGAACGATTCAACTTCTGGGGTAGAAAAAACGACCTTGGCATACGAAATTTGAAGTTTTTTAGTATTGGGCAAGCAAGGTCTTTTGGAGCCAAAAGACAGCAGGCGGAGACTCTGACGAGTCCCCGCCTTTTGCTTGATGGGGCGTTCCCCATACCCCCTGTAACACAGATTTCATCTGTGGCTGCGCGATGTGCCATCGCTATTTTTCCTCGCGCTGCCGCTCGGTGGTCTGCCGGTTCTGTTCGTCCGGCCCCAGCAGACAGGCGGCGTTGGCCTTGTGGATCAGCAGCTCCCGCATCTGCTCCTGCGCCCGGTGGTACTCGGCGTAGGCCGCCTTTTTCTCTGCCAGCAGCCTTGCAAATTCTTCGTTCAGGCTCCTGACCGTGGGCAGCTTTTTCAGGCCGAACGCATCAAAGGCTTTCTTCGCCGCCTTGTGGATGAGGATATCCCCCTCATGCTCCGCAAGGTATTTTTTCGAGTACCCCGCCTTGCGGTAGCCGGTGTAAACGCTGCGGGTTCTGGAATAGTTCATGATGTGCGTCCGCAGGGTCTGTATCTCGCCCATACGCGCTTCCGCCGCCTTTATGGCCGCCCTCAAATCATAGAACCGCTTCTCCGCATCGGCGGCGGCATTGACAAGTGCGTCGAAATCGGCAAAGCCCTTTTCCTCCAAATACACCAGCGTCTTTGCCATCTGCTTGAGCTTTATCACCTTCATCGCCTGATCGTAGCGGTAGCCTTTTCCCGAATTGAGCTTCGCCTCAATGTCGGCAATCAGCGTGGCGTGCTCTTTGCGCTTCGAGTATTTCCTCCTGACGAAGGGCTTGTGCGTTTTGCCTCCCGCAAGTACCGCACGAAGCTCATCATCGGAATATCCCTCGCCCAGGGAATCCAGGCGGATGCTCTGTTTCTGGCTTTCGTGCCGCAGCGACAGCCTGCCCTTTCGGGCAACGGAATAGCCGGAGGATTT
>ENA-UONT01002168-UONT01002168.1-human-gut-metagenome-genome-assembly--contig:-CS20-NODE-2168-length-14480-cov-5.232236_pt1 | contig 14480 bp, 9 predicted proteins | sample MGYA00242459_ERZ724006 | MGnify/ENA metagenome assembly ERZ724006 | reverse complement strand
GTATTTGTTTTCATATATTTAAATATTACTACTTTTTCATTCTGTTTTAAAGTTGCAAAAGATATTAAAATAATTTATATTTTTTTAATTCTTCACGGGCATATTATACTATTTTCATTTACTATAAGTGTAAATAATATACGCTATATAAATAATTTCGTATTCTCCGCTCAATGTTTTTAAGCTTTTTGTCTCAAAACGAATATCTTTTATTCTATCAGCAGTCAAAAGAAGGAGGAATTTATTTAATTCTTCTTGCATGTCTTCTTTAGAATATTCATAAAAAATTTCAATTTGGTAGTACATAAAAAGCACCTTATTTTACTAAGGTGCTAAGCATTTTTTTGTCTTATTTTGCAACGATATTGATAATTTTTGGAAGGACAACAATTGTTTTAACAATATTTTTTCCTTCGATATTTTTCTTGACATTATCCAATTCTAAAGCAGCGCTTAAAGCCTGTTCTTTATCGACATTAGCATCGAGAGTAAGAGTTCCCTTTAGCTTACCATTGACTTGAACAGCAACTGTAATTGTATCTTGTGCAAGATGTTTTTCTTCATATTCTGGCCATTTGACAAAGTCTAATCTTTCTTTATGTCCTAATAATTCATAAAGTTCATTAGCAACATGAGGACAAAATGGAGATAACATAACCAAGAAATTTTCCATCATTTTTCGATTGATTTTTTCTGCTTTATATATAGCATTGATAAAAATCATCATTTGACTTATCGCTGTATTGAAATGCAAAGTTTCAATATCATCAGTAACTTTCTTTACTGTTTTATGATATATTCCGTTCAATTCAAGAACATCTTCATCGGTATATTTTGAAAGATATAATTCTTCTGTGTAAAGGCGATAAATTCTTTCGATAAATCTTCTAGCGCCGTTAACGCCTTCATCAGACCAAGGTAAACTCTGGTCGATTGGTCCTTTAAACATTTCATATAAACGAAGAGCATCAGCGCCATATTGAGCAATGGTATCATCAGGATTGACGACGTTTCCACGACTCTTTGACATCTTTTCTCCATCGCTTCCTAAAATCATACCTTGATGTTTTAAAGCTTGGAATGGTTCATCGCTTGATAAAACACCGATATCTTTTAAGAACTTATGCCAGAAACGAGCGTAGAGCAAATGCAAAACTGCATGTTCAGCTCCACCGATATATAAATCTACTGGTAACCAGTGATCTAATAATTTCTTATCGCCCAATGCCTCACTATTATGTGGGTCAATATAACGAATATAATACCATGATGAACCAGCCCATTGTGGCATTGTATTTGTTTCTCTTTCACCTTTTTTTCCATTATATGTAACATAGACAAATTCTTTACTCTTTGATAATGGTGTGGTGATTCCTTTTTGCGGTTTATAGTCATCAAGCTCTGGCAAAACCAGTGGTAAATTTTCTTCTGGAACCAATGTTCCATCTTCCAATTTGATAATTGGAATAGGTTCACCCCAATATCTTTGTCTTGAAAACAACCAGTCACGAAGTTTATAATTAACTTTTTCGTGGCCGAGATGAAGTTCTTCTAAACGTTCGGTTATTACTTTTTTAGCTTCAGCGATATTCAAGCCATCGGCATATTCAGAATTAATGTGTTTTCCATCATCTTCATAGGCTTTTTCACTGACATCACAATCGATGATTTTTTTAATAGGTAAGTTATGTTTTTTAGCAAAATCATAATCTCTTTGATCATGGGCCGGAACAGCCATAACTGCACCAGTGCCGTAATTTGCTAGAACATAATCCCCAATATAGACAGGAATATGTTCACCATTAATAGGATTAATAGCATAGCTTCCTGTAAATACACCAGTTTTTTCTTTATTTAATTCTGTACGTTCAAGATCGCTTTTGGAAGCGCAAGAAGAAATATAATCTTCAACATCTTTTCTATATTCGAAAGTAGTAATCTCTTTTACAAGTGGATGTTCAGGAGCTAAAACGCAATATGAGCACCCAAATAAGGTATCAACTCTTGTTGTATAGACAACAAATTTTTGATTTTGAGCTCCAACCATTTTAAATGTAACTTCAACACCATGGGATTCACCAATCCAGTTTCTCTGCATTTCCAAAGTTGAAGCTGGCCAATTGATAGTGTCTAATCCTTTCAAAAGTTTATCAGCATAAGCGGTAATCTTTAAGTTCCATTGTTCCATATTCATGCGGACAACTGGAAAGCCACCTCTTTCACTTTTACCATCGATAACTTCTTCATTGGCTAAAACTGTTCCAAGTTCTGGACAATAGTTGACTGGTTTATTGGCTTTATAAGCTAAGCCTTTTTTAAAAAGTTGAACAAAAATCCATTGTGTCCATTTATAAAATTCTGGATCACTGGTTTTTATTTCTTTGCTCCAGTCATAAGAAAAGCCACATTTTTTTAATTGGCGACGGAAATTTGCAATATTATTATCAGTAAATTCACCTGGGTGCTTATTATTCTTTATTGCAAATTGTTCAGCGGGAAGACCGAATGAATCAAATCCGATCGGATGCAAGACATTAAATCCACAACTTCTTTTATAACGAGCCATAACATCGCTCGCTGTATATCCTTCAACATGGCCGACATGAAGACCTTGAGCTGATGGATATGGAAACATATCTAATACATAATATTTTGGCTTAGAAAAATCATGGGTGTCACAGAAGAATGTATTTTCTTCTTCCCAAATCTTTTGCCATTTTGCTTCTATTTCATGTGGATTATAAGGCATAATTTTTCCTCCTTGAACATTCTTATAATTTATACTTTTTACAAGTGAAAGTCAATTTAATATAATTTTTTATAAACTTTTTTGATGTTTTTTTGCTTTGATTTTTCTGCTAATTTTTCTCTTATTTTTTCATCAAATTTTCCAATCGATTTTTTCTTTGAATTTTCCGTTCATTTTTAAGCGAATTTTTCGCTGCATTTTTTCAAAATTTTAAATCTACAAAAAACCTATATATAATCGAGGTTTTTTTGAGATTTTCTATCGCATTTTTTCATCTGATTTTTTCGACGAAAAAAATTGTTGAAAAAATCATTGATTTTTGAGAACTTTTCCTATAATATTTTATCTTGTTTAAAGGGGGTCCAATAAAATGGAAAAAACTAGTCCGCTTATTGAACTGCGCGGTGTTTCGAAAAGTTTCGACACCACCCAAGTTTTACACAACGTTGATCTGACTATCAACAGAAACGAATTCGTGTGTCTCTTGGGACCTTCGGGTTGCGGTAAAACCACAACTTTACGTATCATCGGGGGCTTTGAAAGTCCATCGGAAGGTAAAGTTCTATTCGATGGAGTCGACGTAACGTCACTTCCACCACACAAAAGAGAGACAAATACTGTCTTTCAAAATTATGCTTTATTTCCTCACCTTGATGTTTACGATAACATCGCATTTGGTCTTCGGATCAAAAAAGTAAGTTGGGTGAAAAAATCAACTTTGCAAAAAGCTGATGATTCTTCTGACTTATCCCAAAATGGTAGCGGTAATTCTACCAAGTCAAATTTCTTCAGAAGATATTTAGATAAAGTCTTCCCTTATAAAAGAGTTGTCACCAAAGTCAGCAAAGAAGAAATTGATCATCGAGTTAAAGAAGTTATTAAACTCGTTAATCTCGAAGGTTATGAATACCGCAATGTCGAACACCTTTCCGGTGGTCAAAGACAAAGAGTAGCTATTGCCAGAGCTATCATCAATAGACCTAAAGTCTTACTTCTCGATGAGTCTTTATCCGCTTTGGATTTAAAGCTCCGCAAAGATATGCAATATGAATTAAAAGAACTTCAAAGAAATACTGGTATCACTTTTATCTTTGTCACTCATGACCAAGAAGAAGCTTTGACAATGGCTGATAAAATTGTCGTTATGAAAAATGGTGAAATCGAACAAATCGGTACCGCCGATGAAATATATAATGATCCTATCGATAGATATGTTGCCAATTTTATCGGAGATAGTAATTTGTTCTCCGGTGTTGTTGTCGATAGAAATCATGTCTTGCTCGATGGGAAAGAATTTTCATGCGATGAGACACTTATTGAACCTAATACTCAAGTTGACCTTCTCTTGCGTCCAGAAGATTTAGATATCGTCGAACCAGAAAAAGGCAAACTTACTGGTGTCGTCAATGAAATATTCTTCAAGGGTGTTTTCTATGAAGTTGATGTCATCCAAGATGAAACTGGTCGTTTGATTACAATTCATACAACCGATTATATTCCGCCGCAAAAACATGTAGGTATCTCTTTTGAAAACGAAGATATCCATGTCATGGAGATTATGTAAAAATGGCCTTCCGCAATTCGAATATCCGACGCGATAAGGTTCAATTCAAAGTTAAATTTTCCTTTTTCTCTTCTCTTTCTTTTCCGTTCTTGCTCATCTTGTTCTTCTTGGTTGTCCTTCCTTTCTTTTTTATCGCTTTCTATTCTTTTGTCAATGTTAGAAACGATAACATCTATTTAACAATCGATAACTTTGCTAGGTTTTTATCTACACCTGGCTTTTATAAGGTTCTTGGACGCAGCTTATGGTATGCAGTTATCTGTACAGTTATCTGCATAATCCTCGCCTATCCTTTTGCTTATTTTATGTCAAAATGCGGTGATAGAATGCGCAATGTTATGAATATGCTAATCACCTTACCTATGTGGACCAACTTGCTTTTAAGAGTTGTCGCTTGGAAACAAATCCTTGATGAAGGTGGATTATTTTCAACAATTTTAAATTTGCTAGGCTTTGGAGAACATACACTGCTCGGTACAGACTTTGCAGTAATTCTTGTCATGGTCTATGTTTATTTGCCTTTCATGATCTTGCCTATCTATAATCAACTTTTAAAAATTCATAAAAACTTAAAAGAAGCCAGTATGGACTTAGGCGCCAGTTCTTTTAAAACATTTTTTAAAATCATATTTCCGCTTTCCATGCCTGGTGTAATCTCCGGTTTCACCATGGTTTTCTTACCAGCCGCCACTTCATTAATCGTGCCTCGATATATGTCAAATGGTGATCCTTCTTTCACTTTCATCGGTCCGATGATTGAAAGTTTCTTCATCAATGCCAATAATCGCTATGCAGGAAGTGCCATCGCTGTTATTTTAGCCATCGTCATCGTCGTCTCCACATATATCATCAATAAAGCTGATAGAACAGTTGTTAAAGATCGTTTGCCTAAACCAGCAAAAACTGTCAATCCTATCGCTACCGATGAAGAAAGGGCCGCTTATGAAAAGAAGAACTAAAAAACGTTTCCCTTTATTCTATTATTTCTACATTCCTCTAATTCTTTTATTCTTTTATGCTCCAATTATTATTATCATCATATTTTCTTTCAATGAAGAAACAAGTTTAACACGTTGGACTAATTTTTCCTTAGTATGGTATAAAGAACTTTTCCAAAACAGAATGATTATGGATGCCGTTCAAACCACACTTACCGTCGCAATATTAGCCACTGTCATCTCGACAATTATCGGTACTCTTGGCGCAATTGGTATTGCAAATTTTAAAAAGAAAAGAACAATAAACACAATACTAAGCATCAATAATCTTCCTCTTGTTACCCCAGATATTGTCACTGCCATCTCCCTCTCAGTTTTATTCTCCGGTATTCAATTACCATTAGGATATGGAACAATGCTTCTTGCCCATATAGCTTTCTGTACTCCTTATGTCATCATTTCTGTTTATCCCCGCTTTATTCATATGGATAAAAATACAATTGAGGCAGCAATGGACTTAGGAGCAACTCATTGGACGGCACTTACAAAAGTCATCATCCCTGAGTTATTACCATCTATTTTAAGTGGTGCCATTATGGCTTTCACCATGAGTTTCGATGATTTCATCATCTCTTACTTTGTCGGGGGAAACACATTAAATATTTCTACATATATTTATGCTGCTTTCCGCAAACCAAATCCAATGGTAAATGCTTTGATGACAATTATCTTCTTAGTACTAGCGGTTCTTGTCTTCATCTCTGTCACTTTACGTTTTAGAAGCGAAAAGCACAACGACAAAAAAATTACAAAGAAGGCAACAATATGAAAAAAAGAAATTTATTGTTTTTAGCTCTACCTATTTTGAGCTTACTTCCAACAACAAGTTGTGCTACATATAGCCTTGTTGTCTTCAACTGGGGGGAATATATCGACATGGATAGAGTTCGTCAATTTGAAGATGAACACAATTGCCGTATCAATTATATAACCGCTGATTCCAATGAAAATCTATTATCCAAATTAGATACAACATATTTTGATATTTGCTTTCCTTCTGAATATGCAATTGAAGAATTAGCAAAAAAAGATATGATTCGTCCTATCGATTATTCTCGTATTCCAAATCTCAACATCGAAGAAGATTTAGTTCCTTCTTTAAAAAGTGCTCTTGATAATTTAAAACAGGACACCTTAGGAAAAGAAGGATTCGATCTATTAAAATACGCAATTCCTTATACATGGGGATTAATCGGGTTATTATACGATACTACAAAAATTTCTTCTGAAGAAATTGAAGCTGATGGTTGGGAAGCTCTTAGAAAAACAAAAAATGCCGATGGAACCGACCGTAAAGTTGTCATGTACGACACAGCAAGAGATGTTTTATCTGTTGCTCTTGTTGCCCAAGGAAAAGATTTTGTTGAAGTATCTGATGAAGATCTAGAACTTGGTGTTAACTGGTTAAAAGGACAAACTAAAACCATCAATACACTAGCATATAAGACAGAAGAAATCCTCGATGATATGCCAAATAAAAAATATGATATTTGCTTTACATATATCGGTGATGCTATCTATTCTATGACAAGTGTTTTAGATGATGAAGGCGAAAATGATTATGAGCATTATGCTTTCTATATTCCAGAATCAATCGGTCCAACAAGAAGCGATATCTATGTCGATGCTATGTGCATGGCAAAGAATAGTAAGAACGAAGAATTAGCCTATGAATTTTTAAACTTCATGAACGAACATGATGTCTTATATGATAATTCCATCTATACAGGTTATACATCTCCTATTCAAACTATCTATGATGAAATAACTTCAGAATATAGTGAATACGAAGAAGGACCGGGTTCTTTCTATGATGTAGCTGATACATATCGTATCGTCGCTACCGATAAAGATAGATTCTATCGCTACGATACAGAATTAAAAACCAAGCTTGAAGAAGCTTGGATCGATGTCAAATTTGACCTTTAATTTCTCTGCTATGCCTTATGGTATAGCAGATTTTTGTTTATAATGAAAAAAATATGAATATCAATATATTACGCTGTAAATGCATATTTTGTATACATATATATTGAATAAAAACTACTTAGATAATAGTTCAATGAATTAACTAATCTTTAATGATTATTTTTTCATGACTATCCAGGCACATAAAAACTCCTAATATTCTTTAGAAAAATTAGTATTAAAATTTAAACCAATATTATTTTATTTTATTAATTTAATTTTCTCAAAAAAAGAAGCTAAGAGAACTTAGCTTCTAAACATTAAAATGAATTGTTAAAAATTTCCAATAGTTGTTGTACCAACATCAGTAACAACGAAATGAATCTTTTGATCTTCACGAAGATTCAAAGTGAAATTATATTCATCTCCTTCTTTATAAAACTCAATATTTAAGAGCATAAATCTCAACATTGTTTCATTGAGCATATTGAAAACAGTATACATAAACTCTGTATCATCGATGATATATTTATCACCATCTTTGCGAACTTCGAATGTATATGGATCCCAAGAAGTATCGCTAAATGAAGAAACTATTTCATAAATATCTTTATAAGTTTCTGATTGATAAGTATATTTATCGCCAACAAGATATTCTTCACGGAGTTCATCATAAGCTAAAGTGTGAACACCATCGCTTTGATTGACAAAGCCTAGATCTGATTCATCTCTACTTGAAGTGCTGTAGAAAGCATTATTTGTAAAATATGAATCAGTTGTATAATTGCTCCAACTATCCTTGGTGTATTCGCTTTTTACATGAAGTGTATAGTTTTTAGCTCTTTTTATTTCTCCAAGATAATCGTAAAAAACATCATTAGCATCAATTCTATGTTTGCCGTATAATGTTCCATCATCCAATGCCTGTTGAATCTCTAAAGCTAATTTTGTTGTTCCAACATCAAATAATTCAGCAATAGTTGTGCCTCGTCCACTTGTTTTTTCATTGAAGACAATATGTATTTCTGGTCTTCCATTTTCATTAACTTGAAGATTGATTTCATCAACATCGGTCAAATTCATTCCCGAATAAGTACTATCTGGATCATATCCAATAACTTCAAAAATCTTTCTAGCCTCATAGCCAACTAGATCTTTAAGAATATAAATACCATTATTTTCAGTATATAAATCTTCATCAAAAGAGACACTTGCTAAACTGGTTAAAGATGGATAGATATCTTGTAATGGTTCGTCTGTTTCATCATCGATATAATAATATCCACCACTGACATTACCAGTAGAAGATACTGTCACTGCATAAACACCATAATCATCTTTAATAAATCCATTAATTTTTAAATCACCGATAAATTGATAATAGAAAGCATCTTCCAAAAAGAATTGTTGGCTATTACCACCGTAATCAACAACATTGAATGTATAATTTTTTACTTCGGCAGCGGTTTTAAATAAATCAAGAGCTGATTCCGTAACTGGAATTGGTGTTGTGGAAGATGAAGAAGAACTACTGCTAGAACCAGAAGTAGTTGAACTTGAACTAGTTGAGCTAGCAGTAGAAACAGGAGTCGAACTAGCAGAAGAACTACTGCTAGTAAGATTTGAATTACATGCCGTAAGAACTAAGGCAAAAGCAAGAATTGGTAAAATACTTTTTTTCATCTTATAAAACCTCTTTAGTCAAACGGTAAGTGACTGTATATTCACCATCATCATCTGTTAGATCATTAAATGATGAATATAAAGTTAAACAATCAGGTGTATATATTTCAATAACTAATTTATTGACGTAACTTGTACTTGGTTCAGTGCTGACAATGGTGAGTTTACCATTAGCTATTGTATAATAGAAATCAAATTTAGAGAAAACACGGCTATTTGGTTTATAAATTGTATAAACACCAGCATAACCTTTTCCTTCAACATAATCAGAAGTAAATTGACATCTGACAGTATAGTTATAATAATCTTCATTTATAGCACCAACATAATCGCCATCAATAAGTATTTGTTGAATTTCTTTAGCGGATAATGCCTTCATTATCTTGATAGTTATCTCTTTTCGAAGTTCAGGATTAGATCTTGATTGAATGATGATTGTGACATCTTTTTCTTTGACATCCATATCTTCCATTCCATAAAGAACATAATAGGAAGAAGTTCTTTGAACAAGACGAGCATATTTTTCATCGCCTTCTTTTAAAGTGACATCGAAATCTTCAAGAGCACCATAAGGATCTGCAGAAATAAAGATAGATTGTGAATCAGTATTCTTCATTGAAGATGGTAATGTGCTGACAACAATATCATTTGCAGCAGGAATATTAACTTTTAAAGTAACTTTAAGTTCAGCGAAAATACTGCGGAAATAAATTTCTGCTTCACCTTCACCAACAGCATTTAAAGCAAAATGGTTTTCAGAAACAGAAAGTACTTCTTCATTTGAAGAGGTCATCGCGTAGATTGGATCAATAAATAAATTAGCTTGACTTGGATTAGAAGATTCAACAACATAAACTATTGTATCGCCTCTATCAAATGTTGTAAGAGGATTTTTTCTTTCAGTATCTGTGGATTTATAGAAAGATAAAGTGAAATCCTTGAAATAGAATTTAGCTGGATCAACTTTATCTTCTCTAGTATCTTCAAGTCTAGCAGCATTATTGACATTAGCTTCAAATCTATTAAAGGAAACAGCCTGAACTTGATCATTTACCGGTTGATAATTTTCATCAAGATCATCATAGTTATAAGTTGAATTATCATAAATTACACTCTTATAATTATCGCCATCAAAATTGATAGTTAAACGATAATAAGTTTTTGTCGTATAATTGCTTGTAGTATAGTTGAAATAAACATAATCGTCACCAACTTCAACATCAACTTTATAATTAGCATAGATAGTATCAAAGAAAGCTGAATCCAAATATTCAGTTATTCCATAAGTATATTTTGAAGAATAAGTATGAGCGTAAAATGCAGGAAGAGTTGATTGATATAAAGCATCAGAATATACAATATCGGAAGTAAAAGTCGTGCCGCCTTCTTCAACTAAATTGTTATAAGAGCTATTTGTTACCTTGCCCTCTTTATCGTATTTAACTTCATAATAACGGCTGGAATCCATTCCATGATATTCTTTATAAGTTTCACCAGTAAATGTAGTTATTTCATTATAAATATGGTCATCATAGACATCATAATCATTGCGGAATGTGACAGGTTCAGTTGTAGTGTACTTAGTACTAACTTTTATTGAGCCACTTTTTACTGCATATTGTTCATTTTTTCTAGCAGAATTTAAACTGGCGGTCGCTTTATCATTTTTTACTTCATTTTCATCGCTGGTAACTTTCAATGATAAACGAATTGGATTGACCAAAGTATTATCCGTAGAAGAAATAGTAATAGTAATGCTTTTATAGGTAGCAGCAACACCAGTAATGGTTTGATTTGCGCTATCTACTTTAATACAGGATGGATCAGAGCTTCTAAATTTCAAATTCTTTAAAGTTGTTTCAGCAGGATAGAAAGTAACATCAACTTTCAATGTTTCGTTTTCACCGATGACAGTTCTAGCAAAATCGGTAGAAATAGCAGTTGGTGCAACTTCGGTTGTCGCTTCTTTAACTTCAACAGCGATAGAAGCGCTTTTGCCATTAGTCGAAGTAATAACAATTGTTGTTTTTCCTTCTTTTAAACCGACAACATTAAGAGTTTGTTCATCCAAAGAAATAATCTTATCATCATAGGAAAAACTTACACTTTTATCTGTGGCATTATTTGGCAAAACTTCATAGCCAAAACTGACACTTTCACCAACTTCAAGACTCAATGTATCAGTTGTAACAGTGATATTCTCAACTTCCACAACCGGAGTTGTAGAAGAGCTAGAAGAAGATGAAGGACTTGTATTTGAAGAAGAACTGGATGAGGTACTAGAAATTACTAAATTGGAAGAAGATGAAGGACTTGAAGAACTTGTATTTGAATTCTCTTTATTACACGAAGTAAGCCCTAGTATTGAAACTAGGGCTAAAAGAGAAACTAAACTTTTTTTATTCATTATTTTAGCCTCACTTTATTTTGTATTTTTATAAAACTGTAACTGTAATTGTAACGGCTTGAGCTGGCATAGAGAACGACCAGTAGTCACCTTTATAACTAAATGCATCTTCTTTTAAAACTGTACCATCAGCAGCAACAGCTTTAAATGTATAAGTTTTAGAGCCATCGACATCATCTGTTTTCTTTAAGTATGCAGTGATCTTGACACCTTCAGCAAATGATTTATCTTCTTTAAATATTGAAGTATCTGTATCGCTTGGATAGCCCCAACCACTATAGTTACCTACAAGAACAACATATTCACAACCTTCACCTAAATGTACTCCAAATAATGGAATAGGTGTAGGTGTAACAGTAACTGTAACTTTGCTATCAACCATTGTGAATTGTAATAATCCACTAGCTGTTACTGTGAAGGCGACATCTTCCCCATCCGCATTGGTAACTTTAAAGCTATTTGAATCAAGCTTATAAGTACTCTTAGCATCGGCAGTTAATGTTAAATCAACAGTAATATTATGACCGACATAGCACTTTGTTAAATCGGTAATTTTATCGCCGGAATCTTTATCTTTAATTACCATATCGCTAGTAAATAAAGAAGATTCAGAAAGTTTTACTTCAACTTCATTATGGGCTTGTTCAACTAAAGTAAGTTTTAATGTACTATCTGCACTTCCAACAACAAATGTTGTCTTATATTCTCTCCAATAAGATGAAGTAAGTTCAAATTCAAGATCAGCACCGGCTAAAGTTCCTTTATCGATTGCATGACCATTAGGAAGTCTAACTATAAGAGTATATTCTCCACCTTCATTTAAATTGGAAAAATCTGTAACTTCAGTACCATATTTATCAGTGACAGATTTATAAGTAATCTTTTCATCAAGATCCAATGTTAAAGCATGAGTTGGAACAGTAGTAGTTTCAACTGTGATGACAACATCAGCATTTGGCATTGTGAATGAATAGGAAGAAGCTCCACTTACAACTAAAGCTTCATCGGAAGAAGAAATTTTAACAGCAGTAACTTTATATCCAGCATTTTCTTTGACATCAAAGGAAATCAATGTACCTTCAAGAGCACTTGTTGTATAAAGTTTAGAAAGGACAAAGCCTTCACCTTCGGTATAGGTTACAGAATGATATTGTTGAATTTCAAATGTTACTTTAAATGATGTAGCATCGGTATCTTCAGGTACGGCAAATTCAAATTTTCCACTGCTACCTTTTGTTGCTGCAACACCATTGACTAATACTGACTTAATAGCATAACCGGTTATAGCAACTGGTGTAACAACTAATGTTCTGCCAGGAAGAACAGATTCAGTAGGTGTATCACTTCCCCAATATGAAGTAGATTTTAAAGCTAATGAACAAGATTCAACAAATTCATTTTCTTCAACTTCAACTGGAATAGCCTTGTAGAGGTTCAATGTGACGATAATGTTTTCTTTTGGCATCTTCTTCAAAGTTAAAACACCACTTGAATAAGTATAACCATCATCACTCCATGTATCCAAAGTCTTTCCACTTTCAGTTTCAACACTTTTAACACCATCGAAGACATAACCTTCAGCACCTTTAATAGTAAATGTTGCCTTATCTCCTGGGGTGACTTCAGTATTGCCGGTAATAACAGCATTTTCACCATTGACAAAAGTGACATTCTTTACGCCGACTTCTTCAGCTTCAACTTTAAGTTCAACAACGACTTTACCCTTATCAGAGAACATATAGCAAGAAACATTATAAATATCTTCGTAACTATAGGATGAATAAATTGACATTGCGCTGCTGCTACCCTGTTCATTTATACTGATTTTATTTACTAAAACACCTTTTTTCTTAATAAGGGCAAAACCAGCTTGAGAATAGTTCTGTGGATCGTAATAACCACCATTTTCAATACCATAAATAGTATATAAATCGGATTGTTCAAATAATATTTGTACTGAATTTTCAGCATCAACACCAACTTGTTTCATAAGGTGTGTTGCGACAATTTCAGCATCTTCATCAGGCATGACGAAACTGCCTTTATATAAATTAGCTGTATTTTCATCAGCAGTTAATTTAATCAATTCTCCATTGACATAAATAGCACCATCAATCTTATAGCTGCTTTGGCTCTTGAACTTAAGTTCAACATTGACTGTTTCACCAGCAAGAACTTCAGCACCTTCAGCAACACCCGTAAAGGATTCAATTAAAGACGATGATAAAGTGACCTTATTTACTCTATGAGTTTCAACAACTTTCTCACTTGTAACATTTAAGCTAACAACACCTTCTGGCATCACGAATGAATAGGATAAGCCTTCAGTGATTGGAGTTAAGCTTAAAGCACCATCATTAGCTACTATATCTAATAATATATATTTTTCTTCGAAGCTTAATTCAACGACAACAGTTTGACCAGCAACAGCTTCTGTTACTTCGTTTCCTTCAACTTTCAATGAAACAGCTGATACATGATCATCTTTAGCTACGTTAATAGCATATGGAACTATCTTATCAGCAAGAACAGTTTGAATACTGACTTCACCATCAGGCATAACAAATGTATATGTTCCTTCGTTTTCGCCAACTTCGACGGAAGTTTCTCCAGCTAAAACTGTTACAGAAACTAATTCTTTCTTTTCATTAGTAACTTCAATAGTAAATGTGACAACTTCACCTTCAACTGCACTAACTTTATCAGCATGGATAACTGATCCAGCTTCAGCTGCGAAATTTACAGCATGAGGTTGTTTAACAATAATTGAAGTAGAAGAACTTGAAGATGGAGTAGAAGGTGTAGAAGAAGAGGATGAACTAGAGCTTGATGAAGAACTAGAACTCGAAGATGAGGAAGAAGTAGTACTTGAAGAACTACTACTGCTAGAAGAGTTAGTAGAATTAGTACTAGAACTTGAAGAAGTAGATGAACTTGAAGAAGTAGATGGTGTTAAAGAAGAAGATGGAGTAGAAGATGATGTAGGGTTTGTTTGACAACTAACTAATCCTATAAGCAAAAGAGTAGAAAGTAACAAACAACGTTTACTTTGTTTTTTCATTTTAATGTTTCTCCTGTTTTTTGTTTGTATTATAGTGATGTAGTTTTTTCTTGTCAACAATTTTTTCTTATATTTTTTATTTAAAAATAACTATTTTTATAAAATTATTT
>ENA-UONT01002162-UONT01002162.1-human-gut-metagenome-genome-assembly--contig:-CS20-NODE-2162-length-14502-cov-22.669828_pt1 | contig 14502 bp, 8 predicted proteins | sample MGYA00242459_ERZ724006 | MGnify/ENA metagenome assembly ERZ724006 | reverse complement strand
ATAATTTCAAGAAATATGATACCGTCCATCTGACCATCCCCAATGTGGTCAAGGAATATCGAAAACTCATCACACAGCAGCGATTTCCCGGCGAGGACGCTATCGCCCAAATCCCGGAGTATGAGCGCGGGCAGTTGGCTCGAATCGTCTATAACGGTTTTTACAATACGCCGGACGATGTTCCGCGTCCCTATCCCAAGGGTGCGGATTATTACGATGCGCTTCCCATGATCGAGGAGCAGCTGCAAGATAAGGGCAAGACTGCGGATATGCTGGCGGCACTGACTTCCCGGCTGGACGGCTTGCCGGAGGATGATCGCTATTATGGCTCCGTTCGGCGCGCAAAGGAGCAGCTTTCCGAATATGTGGACGGCACTTTCAGCCTGTTCAATCACCGGCATGACGCACAGCTTGTAAAAGCGGCGGAGCAAACCGCATCAGCGCAGACCACACCTGATACAGTGGGAACGGTCTCGCAGGAGCCGACGCAACTGGAGACAGACACAGGCACTTCCGTTGGCGATATTTCCATCGGCACACGTCTGACCATAGATGGGCGGCAGTTTGAAGTGGACAGCGTAGACGATCATACGCAAAATGTATCGCTGCGGGATGTGACCTTTGAAGGCGGGACGGGCTTTCCCATCTTCCGAAAGGAATCCATCGACTATGTCCGCGCTCACATGGAGCAGCCGGACATGGTGCGGGAAACCGCGGCACCGCAGACGGACGAGCCGCCTGCGGTACTCACCCCGCCGAAAAAGAAAAAGCAAAACGCGCTTGCCTATCCGCTGGACGCGGATGGCCGGAACTACCGCATCACCGATGACCATATCGGAGAGGGCGCGCCGCTGGAGCGTTTTCAGCGCAATCTGGACGCGATCCGTACCCTGAAAACCGTGGAGGCGGAGAACCGCAGCGCCACCGCAGAAGAACAGGCGGTGCTGGCGCAGTATGTGGGCTGGGGCGGTCTGGCGGACTTCTTTGACGAGAAAAATCCTCGTTACGCTGAACTGAAAGAACTGCTTACCGATGCCGAATACGCCGCCGCCCGCGAATCCACGCTTACGGCGTTCTACACGCCGCCTGTGGTTATCCGCGGCATCTATGCCGCCCTGGGGCAGATGGGCTTCACGCAGGGCAACATTCTGGAGCCAGCCTGCGGTATCGGCAATTTTCTCGGTATGCTGCCGGAAAGCATGAGCGGCAGCAAGCTCTACGGCGTGGAGCTGGACGATCTCTCCGGACGCATCGCCCGCCAGCTTTATCAGAAAAGCAGTATTGCAGTGCAGGGCTATGAGAAAACCGCTTTCCCGGATAACTTTTTTGATGTTGCCATCGGCAATGTCCCCTTCGGTCAGTTTCATGTAGCAGACAAACGCTATGACCGGTTGAATTTTCCTATCCATGAGTATTTCATCGCCAAGGCGCTGGATCAGGTCAGACCGGGCGGCGTTATCGCCGTTGTGACCTCCAGCTTCACCATGGACAAGCGCACTGCCAGCGCACGAAAATACATCGCGCAGCGAGCGGAGCTGCTGGGGGCCATCCGCCTGCCCAACAATGCGTTCAAGGCCGCGGCGGGCACCGAGGTGGTTTCAGACATTCTGTTCCTGCAAAAGCGTGAGCGCATGGTGGATATAGAACCCGAATGGGTACACCTTGCCACCAACGAGGACGGCATCCAGATGAACAGTTATTTCATCGACCACCCCGACATGGTGCTGGGCGAGATGAAGATGGTGTCCGGGCCGTTCGGCCCCACGCCTACCTGCGAGCCGTACCCGGAGCAGCCGTTGGAATCGCTGCTGGCGGAAGCTGTTCAGAATGTCCACGGCGAGATCACCGCTTATGACCGGGAGGAAGAACTGGAGGGCGAGGATCATTCCATTGAGGCCGATCCTGCTGTCCGCAATTTTTCCTATACGCTGGTGGACGGGCAGATCTACTACCGTGAAAACAGCCGCATGAACCCGGTGGAGGTATCCAAGACGGCAGAGAGCAGAATCCGCGGCATGATCGAGCTGCGGGACTGTGTGCGGACGCTGTTGGAATACCAGACCGAGGACTATCCCGATGAAGAAATCAAGGCGCAGCAAGCCAAGCTGAATACCCTCTACGACGCCTTCACCAGAAAATACGGACTCATCAATTCCCGCGGCAACGCCATCGCGTTTGACCAGGACAGTTCTTACTTCCTGCTGTGTTCACTGGAAATTCTGGACGAGGACCGGAACCTGAAAAGAAAGGCGGACCTGTTCACCAAGCGCACCATCCGCAGTCACAAACCCGCCGAAAAGGTAGATACAGCAGTGGAGGCGCTGGCCCTGTCCATCGGGGAGAAAGCCCATGTGGATATGGACTATATGAGCAGGCTCACCGGCAAGGACGAAGAAACGCTGTTTTCTGAGTTGACCGGCGTGGTGTTCCTGAACCCCGCTTACACCGGCGAAAACGATGGGCATGAGAAATACCTGCCTGCGGATGAATACCTCTCCGGCAATGTGCGTCAGAAATTGGCGGTTGCCCAAGGCAAGGCAAAACAGGACCCGCAGTATCAGATCAACGCCGATGCACTCGCACAGGTGCAGCCGGCAGACCTGACCGCCAGCGAGATCTCCGTCCGGCTGGGCGCTACATGGCTGGACACCGAATATGTCCGCCGGTTTATCTTTGAAACGCTGGGGACACCCCGCAGCGCACAATGGGGCATGAAGATCCACTATTCTAAAATCACCGGTGAATGGCGCATCGAGGGTAAGAGCAAGGATCGCGGCAATGTCAAGGCCATTAGCACCTACGGCACACAGCGCATCAACGCCTATGAAATCATCGAAGTTACCTTGAATCTGAAGGATGTCCGCATTTTTGATTATGTGTACGATGCCGATGGCAGGAAAACCGCTGTCCTCAACAAGAAGGAAACCGCCATCGCCCAGAGTAAGCAGAAACTCATTAAAGACGCTTTTGCTGAGTGGATCTGGAAAGACCCTGACCGGCGCGAAGCCATCTGTAAGACCTACAATATCCTGTTCAACAGCAACCGCCCCCGTGAGTATGATGGCAGCCATATCAATTTCAGCGGCATGAACCCGGAAATCACGCTCCGCAAGCACCAGGTCAACGCCATCGCGCACATTCTCTACGGGGGAAATACCCTGCTTGCCCATGTGGTGGGCGCGGGCAAAACGTTTGAGATGGTCGCGGCGGCGATGGAATCAAAGCGGTTGGGTCTGTGTCAGAAATCTCTTTTTGTGGTGCCCAACCACCTGACAGAGCAGTGGGCCACTGAGTTTTTGCAGCTCTATCCGGCGGCAAATATCCTCGTTGCCACCCGCAAGGATTTTGAAACCAAGAACCGCAAGAAGTTCTGTGGACGGATTGCCACCGGCGACTACGATGCCGTCATCATCGGCCACAGCCAGTTTGAGAAGATTCCCATGAGTGTGGAGCGCCAGCGGGCCATTCTGGAACAGCAGATCGACGAGATCATGATGGGCATTTCCGAAGCCAAGCGAGAAAAAGCGGAGAATTTCACCATCAAACAGATGGAGAAAACCAAGAAGGGCCTGCAAGCCAAGATCGACAAGCTGAATGACCAGAGCCGCAAGGACGATGTGGTCACATTTGAGGAATTGGGCGTTGACCGAATTTTCATCGACGAGAGCCATTATTTCAAAAATCTCTTTCTTTACACGAAGATGCGCAATGTGGGAGGTATTGCCCAGACCGAGGCGCAGAAAAGCTCAGACCTCTTTATGAAGTGCCGCTACCTCGACGAGATCACCGGAGGCCGCGGTATTGTCTTTGCCACCGGCACCCCCATTTCCAACAGCATGGTGGAGCTTTACACCATCCAGCGTTACTTGCAGATGTCGGCGTTGGAGGAGCAGGGCTTACAGCACTTCGACGCATGGGCGGCGAACTACGGGGAAACCGTCACCGCCATCGAGCTGTCCCCGGAAGGTACCGGCTACCGGGCCAAGACACGGTTTGCCAAGTTTTATAACCTGCCGGAGTTGATGAGCGTATTCAAAAATGTGGCGGACATTCAGACGGCGGATATGCTCAAGCTCCCCGTGCCGGAGGCGCGTTACCACAACATCGCCCTGAAACCCTCCGAGTATCAGAAAGAGATTGTGGCATCGCTGGCGGAGCGCGCTGAGAAAGTCCGCAACCGCGAGGTGGACAGCAGGGTGGACAATATGCTGCTTATCACCAATGATGGCCGAAAGCTGGCGCTGGATCAGCGGCTGGTCAACCCCATGCTCCCCAGCGACCCCAACAGCAAAGCCGCCAAGTGTGCGGAAAATGTGTTTGAGATCTGGAAACGCACCGCAGACCAACGCTCCACACAAATGATTTTTTGCGACCTGTCCACCCCAAAGGATGACGGCACTTTCAGCGTTTATGATGATATTCACGCAAAATTGCTGGAATTGGGTATTCCCGAAAACGAGATCGCCTTCATCCACAACGCCAAGAGTGAGGCGCAGAAGAAAGACCTGTTCGGCAAGGTGCGGAGCGGTCAGGTGCGTATCCTGTTGGGCAGCACCCAGCGCATGGGCGCTGGCACCAACTGCCAGCAAAAGCTCATCGCTTTGCACCATCTGGATTGTCCGTGGCGTCCGTCTGATCTCCAGCAGCGCGAAGGGCGCATCATTCGTCAGGGCAATGAAAACCCGGAGGTAGACATTTACAGCTATGTCACCGAGGGCACCTTCGACGCCTACCTTTACCAGCTTGTGGAGAGCAAGCAGAAATTTATCAGCCAAATCATGACCAGCAAATCGCCTGTCCGCTCCGCCGAAGATGTGGATGAGCAGGCGCTTTCTTATGCCGAGATCAAGGCGCTGGCCAGCGGCAACCCCATGATCAAGGAAAAGATGGATCTTGACATTGAGGTGTCCAAGCTGAAGCTGCTGAAAGCCAACCATCTTTCTCAGAAATACGCGCTGGAGGACGCCATCAGCAAGGGCTTTCCTAAGCAAATCGCGGAAACGCAGGCACGGATCGCCGGGTATGGCGCGGATATTGCCACGGTCAAGGAGAATACCCATCCCAATGGGGACGGCTTCTCTCCGCTTACGCTGGCGGGCGTCACCCATGCCGACAAGAAAGAGGCGGGCGCGGCGCTGCTGACCATGTGCCAGACGATGCTCTCCCCGGAGGCGACACAGATCGGCAGCTATCGCGGCCTGACGCTGGAGCTGGCCTTTGATACCTTCGCGCGGGAGTACCGCCTGACCATGATCGGGCAGCTCCGCCACACGGTCACGCTGGGAACCGATGTGTTCGGCAATTTGCAGCGCATGGACAATGCGCTGGAGGGACTGCCTATTAAGGAGCAAACCTGCCGGGAGCAGCTTTCCAATCTGCAAACGCAGCTGGAAACTGCAAAGGTTGAAGTACAAAAGCCGTTCCCCCGCGAGGCAGAGCTGAACACCAAAACGGCACGGCTGGAGGAACTGAACGCCCTGCTGAACATGGATAATAAAGCGCCAGAACCGGTGCAGGAAGAAAAATGCAAACGCAAGGAGGAACTTGAACGATGAATACGACCGAAGAACGCGCCCAGATGCTTTATGACAAGGCGCTGACCGAACTGAACACCTATCTGGAGGATATGAAAACCAAACCGCCGCAGGAGATTATCAACAGTGCCTATCAAATCGTGAATAAGCAGGACTTACTGATGATTTTGGAAAGTGCGGAGTTTACGCCAGCGGAACTCAATGTGCTGAACGAACTGGAGCATCCTCTGCAAGTGATGTATGAGGAATGGCTGCCTGTGGAGGACAGGCACATGGAGGAGCTGCGCGACTCTGTACAGAGCTATCTCGACACTCGCCTGCAGCATCGGGCAGAGAAACTGTACGCTGACCCGTCTGTGTTCCGTTACGAAGGCTCGTACTCGGAAGCACGCAAAAAGGGCGAGGTACATCTCTACCGTGCCAACCGAAAACGCGACCGTGCGTGTATCGACGCTTTCACAGAGAATATCAGCGATGCCAACGAAGCGCGTAGGATGCGCGAGTTCGTGCAGGAGTGGACACAGGAATTTGGACATGACCGCTGTAAATTTCTTCTTGGATACACGGTGCAGTGCGCCGACTGGGACGGACGGTACTCTGCTGCATCCAAGCGTGAAGCCGCCAAAACGGACTATCACATTACGCCGGAACATGACCCGTTTTCGGAGTTCCACACGAACGCGCATCCCTGCCTGGTAAACTATGCTTATGAATTGCTGATTGAGCGGGAGCGTGACAAGAAAAAAACCGCACCGAAGCACGATGAGCCGGAGAGGTGACGAGATGGGGTATCAAGAAAGCTGGCTGTATGTACAGCCGCAGATGTGTTTTTCTAATCTGATCCGTGCCTACGAAAAGACAGCCAGAACGGATTATTACCGCACGATGGGTGCTGAACCGATGTCCGTTGTCATCCTAAAACGCCCGTTTGGTGAAGTGCCGAAAGGTGTGAAACTTCTCTGGGTATGCGGCGACCGCTGTTTCCATACGCCGGTCGGCGTATTTAACGGCAATCTGAAATCTCCGGCAAAGCTGTGTTTTATTCCGGTGGAACAAGTTCTTGACCCGGATGACTACAGACTAAAGGGAATCGACCTGAACAGCCGTGCGCCCAGTGAAAACGCCTATATGAAGCGGTACAGTGTGGAGGATTATATTGTGCGAACCAAAGCAGAACGAGAAAGATAGGAGGTTTACCCATGCCCTACGCAACCAAAGCGCAGATCGAGCGCGCCCGTCAGCCTGACCTGCTGACCTTTCTCCGGCGATACAAGCCGGATGAACTCATTCCCACCGGTCCCGGAGCGTACAAGCTCCGTAGCCACGACAGTCTGAAAATCTCCAACGGAAAATGGTGCTGGTGGTCCCACGATAAAATGGGTGGTGTCAACGCGCTGGAGTATCTGATTAAAGTCGAAAATATGAAATTTCCCGATGCCGTACAGCTTGTCAATGAGCAGTGCGGCTTTTTTGATGCTCGCGAAGTGCAGTCTGCGCCCGTCAAACAGAAAGAAACGCCGAAAGCAGAATTTCTTCTGCCGGTACGTTTCCAGAACAACAAGCGTGTGACCGCCTATCTGCTTTCACGCGGCATTGACATGGCGATACTCGACTACTGCTTTCAGCATGGACTTCTGTATGAAGCCGCCGACTATCACAACGCTGTCTTCGTCGGCTATGACGGCAAAACACCACGGTACGCTACACTGCGCGGAACACTCTCCGGCAACGGCTTCAAGCGAGATGTGACCGGCAGCAGCAAGCAATTCTGCTTTTCCATCACCGGAAAAGGCAATGGAAAACTGAATGTGTTCGAGTGTGCCATTGACGCGCTCTCCTATCTCACACAGGTAAAAATGCAGGGTGCGGACTGGCGGCAGGAGTCCGTTCTTTCTCTCGGCGGCGTTTACAAATCCACTCCCAACGAAGTTCCCAAAGTCCCGGTAGCACTGCAAGGCTATCTGAACGCTCATGCCGATGTTTGCGAAATTGTGCTGCGGCTGGATAACGACGCGGTAGGCCGCGGCGCGGCCAGTGCTATCTCGCAGGCAATTACTAACCTGCCCGTATCGGTGGAACTGCCCGCTGATGGCAAGGACTACAATGAATGGCTCATGCGTCAGAAAGGCATCTCTCCGCGACCGAGGGCGAGAAACGAGCCGGAACGGTGAGCCGCAGGCGGCTCAAAATTCGGCGCGGCTGCGGCCGCTCCGAATTTCCTTGCAAGCATAGCAAAATGACAGCATTTTACGAAAAGCGCCGTTCGTCACCGAACAGCGCGGCTTGTTAGGGAGCGCCCTAATACCCCAAATTGGAGGAATAACAAATGAAACTCAGAGAACGAAAAATCACCGTCCGTCTGACGGACGCAGAACGTGGCCACCTGCTGGAGCAGGCAGAGCTGGCTGGACTGAAGATCGAGCCGTTTGTCCGCAATGTGATCCTCGGTGTGCGGATGCAACCGCGTCCCAAAGAGGAGTGGGCGGAGCTGCTGCGGCAGACCTCCGGCATTGCCAACAACATCAATCAGATCACCAAGCGCGTCAACTCCGGCGAGCCGGTGACGGAGGAAACTCTGCGCCTCATCGCAGATATGCAGTCGCAGATCTGGGAAAAACTCAAGGCGTTCTGACATGGCGATTACCAAAGTGTTCGCCATACGAAGCCGATTTGAGAAAACCGTTCAATATGCCGCAAACGAGGAAAAGACCTCCCTTTCCGGCATGATCGAATACGCTGTCAATCCGGACAAAACCGAGAAGCGGCTGTTTGAAAGCTGTCTGAACTGCGTGAGCGTCGAAAATGCCGCACGGGATATGGAACGCACCAAGCGGCGTTACAACAAGACCGGCGGCATACAGGGCTATCACATTATCCAATCCTTTCAGCCGGGTGAGATTACCCCGGAGCAGACCCACGCCATCGGTGTAGAGTTTGCGCGACGGCTGTTCGGAGAACGGTTCGAGATAGTTGTTGGAACCCACCTCGATAAACACCATCTGCACAACCACATAGCGGTCAATTCCGTGTCCTTTCTGGACGGCAGGAAACTACGCTGCAATATGAAAACCTACTTCAAAGAAATCCAGAAGGTGTCGGACGACCTGTGCCGCGAATACGGTCTGTCCGTCATTCTGCCGAAAGGCAAAGGAAAAAGCCATCAGGAATGGCAGGCGGCGAAGTCCAAACAGCCTACCATCCGGGAGCAGATACGCCGGGACATTGATGATATAGTCGGGCAATCGCTCAACTTTACGACCTTTCTGGACGGTCTGCGAAAAGCCGGTTATCAAATTCACGCTGGGAACCGAAAACACACCGCTGTCAAGCCGCCCTACGGAAAGGGCTTCATCCGGCTGGATAGTCTGGGCGAAAACTACACCGATGCCGCCATCGAGCAGCGCATTTTGTCGCAGCATTGCTGGAGCAAACCGAAAAAGCCGCCTGTACCGCGCCGCTATGTCTGTAAAGGCCACTTGAAGAAGTACCCCAAAGCACATGGCTTCCGTGCATTGTATTTCCGCTATGTCTACCTGCTGCGCGGGGCGGTCAAGGGACGCGGATCGAAAAAGGTCAGCCGGTATCTTTGGGAGGACACGATACGGTTTGAGCAATACCTGAAGCAGCACCGGTTCCTGTCCGAACACCATATTGATACCGCCACAGACCTGCAAAACACGAAACACACCCTCACAGAGCGGCTTGAAGTCGCACTACTTGAGCGAAAACCACTTTACGAAGAAAGAAGGCACGCCGATGAAACACAAAAACAAGTGCTGTCGCAGGAGATCAGCACGCGCACCGCCCAGATCAAGTCGCTCCGCCGAGAACTGCGGCTCTGCGCGCAGATCGAAGCGGACAGCGAACGGGTGCATACCCGTGTTCACGAAGCTACATTGATACAGAAGGAGGAACGATACCATGAGCCAAGGCAGCGAAGCCGCCGAGCAGATGACGCGCGAAGCCATCCAGATTTCCGAAGCGGCGGCAAAGTTGGCGGCGCTGGGTGCGAAGAACCTTGCGGCTCTGTGTCTAGCACTGGCCAACGAGAACCAGAAACTGCGCGGCAAGACCCACATGAACGCCCTGCTTCGCAGCGGTAAGGAGCTGCGGGTGTTTGACCTGAAAGAGCAGGACTTAACAGTTTTTAAGCAGGAAGCGAAGAAATACGGCGTTCTGTTCAGCGTCATCAAAGACGGTGCAAACGGGAACGGTCATGTGGACATCCTGGCGAAAGCCGAGGATGTGTCCAAGCTGAACCGTATTTTCGAGCGCCTGCACTATGCCGCGCCGGAGCGCGCAAAATCGGAGGACGAGCCGTTAAAAAAAGCCGAGTCCCGTGTTCTGCAAGAGAACAGATCCGCCGAGCGCGGGACTGGCTGGAAGCAAGAGAAAGCGGAGATTGAAGAACCGCTGTCTGTTATCGCACGGATACGGCAATATAAGCGGCAGGAACGGCAGACGCCGCCTCTGCCCGGAAAGGAAAAAGAGAGATGAAGAAAACAATCACGATTCTTGCGGTGTTGCTGCTGCTCAGCACGACTACTGCGTTTGCAGCAGAATACCCATCACAAGTCAGCTATAACCTCAATAACGGCATCTTTGAAGTCCGAAAAACCTATGAGATGCAGGTAAATCAGGAACCGTCCGCACAGGTGAAGCAAGGTTTTGAGCAGGACGGCTATTCGTTTGTCCTTACGGATATGCTCCGGCAAGAGCTGCCCGAACAGCAGAGCAAAGCATACACCGAAACTGTTACGGTCAACAGTGGCAGCAAGGAACTGACGGCCATTCTCCCTTTGCTTGCGGACACCAAAGAAATCACGACTGAGGACGGTTTCACTGGCACACTCAAACTGGATACCAGCACGATTACCGTAGAACCCGCTGGCTACAAGAACAATTCGTGGACGGTTTCGGCCACACGAACCTACCCCAATCTCAGCAGCATGGACTTGGAGTATATCCCTAAGACTACGACGGAAAACGGGCGCACACTGAACTTCTCGACTGTGGACTGGCAGACGGATAATACGGAAAATGTGGACGATGATACCATCGGAAATCGCTTTTCTGCGGTAGTCACTTATACTGGAACAGCGTCCAGCCGCAATGTGACCGGCTACACGGTCACGGCGCAATACAGCGGCGAGGTGGAGAAGGTATCACTGGATAAGGTGCAGTATGTGGCGGTTTTTCACGGAACACCTATCGCCCCACAGGAAGTAGCGAAAGAATCGGTGATGGACTGGCGGTATCTGGCCATTCCGGGAGGACTGGTCCTGCTCTGCCTTGCAGGGTTTATCGCAGCCAAAATCAAGAACAGAAAGAAAGGACAGAACGAGGAGGAAACGATCTATGACGCAGATTACAAGGTTGTCAAAAGCAGCAAGGATGCTGGGACTGACGCTGGTGGCAGCGACAGCGATGAGCATTACCCCGGCGTTAGCTCTTGAGTACACAGAAGCCGATGCTCCGGCAGGCAGCTTTGGTAAGTCCACCAGCATCGAGCCGGTGACGGTGGTTGGGGGAACAAATATCTTTGAAACTGATGTGAGCAAGAACGCCGCCTATATTCCGCCTGCATTTGGCAGTCCGATGGCAGATATGCCCGGTTCTGGTGAGCGGCTGACACCCAATCTGCTGACCGGTGGGTATCTGGAAAGCGGCACGGCAAGTAGCGGCACTACTGGCACTGCTACGGTCATGCCGCCTGCCGCAGAAACGCCCTCGAACAGCGGCACTACTTGGAGCAGCGGTTATACCACTGTGACCAGCAGCCTGTATTACAAGGATGGTTCCCTTGGTACGCTCTCTGCGCCTGCCATTGGACTGAGCGCCAAAATCTATCAGGGGACGGATAGCACCGCAATGAGAAAAGGCGCAGGCCATTTTACCGAAACTTCTATCTGGGACGGCAATGTGGCTTTCGCTGGACATAATCGCGGCGTAAACAACCATTTCGGCAAGATACACACGCTGAAAAATGGTGACACCATCACGCTGGCCACCACACTCGGAACACGCAGATATTCCGTCTATTCGGTGCGAAAGGTATCTGTGAATGATGTGAGTGTACTGAATCCGTCCGATGAGAACATGGTAACGCTGGTGACCTGCGTAATGAACCAGCCGGACTACCGCTGGTGTGTACAGGCTCGGCAAAAATAATATCGATGTGAATCACTTTACAGCGGCACAAACCTGAAAAATGGTTTGTGCTGCTACTGTTTTCAGGAGGTATTTATGCGAAAAAGAATGATAGCGATGCTTCTGTGCATCGCAACGATGCTGAGCCTTTGCACGGGCTTCGCATCGGCGGCCAGCAGCACCATTGCTGGTGCGCTGGGTGAGGTGAACATCACCAATGGTGACTACAAAATGTCCTATCTCAGCATGAACGGCGTTGTCCGTTCCCAGTCCTATACCTACTTCAATTTCAAGTCGGCCAGCGGCGCGATCAAGGAGATTCCCGCCTACTGCATCAACCCGACGATCAAAGGTGTGCCCCAGACCGTTGGTCCTGGTCAAAGCATCAAGTATATTGCAAACGAGGCCAGCAACGACCCGAAGATCGTCGGCATCATCGCCAATGGCTACCCCCATCGTGGTCTGTCTGAACTTAAGCTGGACAATAAGTATCAGGCGTACTACGCCACGAAGATGGCGCTCTGGTGCTATCTCATCGACGGCTGGAGCATTGATCGGCTGACGGTCAACCCGTCCCTGTCCGGCGTAGAGAAGGAACGCGGCGAAAAACTGCTGGCGGCGGCAAAGGACATCTACAAGCGCGGTATCTGGTGGAACCGTGTGCCGCAGCCTACCATCACAGTGACAGCCGATAAAGATTCGGCCTATCCCGTCACCATAGACGGCAAGGAATACTTGCAGCAGGTGTTCACGGCGGATTCGGAAACATGGGTTTGCGACTATGACATCGACATCGGATTTACCATGCCCGATGAAGTGCCGGAGGGCACCCGCATCGTAGACATGAACAACAACGACATCACTAAGATCAGGACCTCGCCCAATGGTGCCAGCTATGCCGGTCAGTTCAAGGTGCTGTACCCCAAGGACAGCGTAAGCGACCAGACCGGCGCGGTGCAGATGTCGCTCCACGCCAATGTCTATAAGTACGCCATCTACTATGCCCTATGCGCGGAGACCAGCAAGTATGGCACCCTCCAGCGCTATATGTGCGACACCGACCCTACCACTGAAATTCGGCAGTCCACCTTCAGCCGCTATTCCGCTGCGCCGTCCGATACCCCGGACGAGCCGGAAACGCCCACTGAAACCACGCTCATCATCAACAAGGTAGAAACCGGCACGAACACACCGCTTTCCGGCGCGACTTTTGAGGTGAAAGCCCCGGATGGGACTGTCCTCGGCAGTTTTGTTACGGATACCAGCGGCAAGATCATTATTCCGCTGACCCTCTCCGGCCAGTATGTCACTACAGAGAAAGCAGCGCCCAAGTGGCACCTTCTGGGCACGGAAACCACCAAGACCGTTTCCGTGGACTACGGCAATACTGCGACTGTTACCTTTGAAAATGCACCCTACGGCAATCTGCGCGTGGACAAGATCGACGCGGACAGCGGTGCTTCTCTCGCCGGTGCGACTGTGGAGATCAAGCATATTGAAAGCGGCGTCACCCAGACCGGCACCACCGACCTCGGCGGCAGCGTGTACTTCGACAAGCTGAAGCCCGGTGCATATCAGGTGCGCGAGGTGTCCGCGCCCAGTGGCTATGTCAAGGACGACCAGACCTACACTGTGAATGTGACCTCCGGCACGGAAACCAGCTTTGTGCTGAAAAACCAGGCAAAGCCGGGACTTATCATCACCAAGTACGATGAGCAGACCCACGAAGTTCTGCCCGATGTGACCTTTGAAGTTACCCGCGATACTGTCCTCATCGGCTCGTTCTCCACGGACGAGATGGGACAGATCCGCCTGACCGACCTCCAGCCGGGAACCTATCTGGTAAAGGAGGTTTCCACCAGTGCAGGCTATGTGCTGGACAGCACGCCGCAGCAGATCGAATTGACCGCAGGCGGCGGTATCAAAACGCTGACTTTCTTCAACACGGTCAAGCCCGGTATCCACATCATCAAGGTGGACAGCCGCACGATGGAGCCGCTGGCCAATGTCAAGTTCCGCATTTCGCTGGTGGGCGGTACTTTTTCAAAAGAATATGTGACCGACAAGAACGGCGAGATCGACCTGACGGCGCTCGAGCCAGGCGCGTACACTGTGGAGGAGATCACCGCACCGAATGGCTATCTGATGGATGATGATAAGCGTATCATCCAGATCAATGCCGGAGAAAACGCCCGTTTCGTGTTCACCAACACGGAAAAGCCGGTCCTGTCCGTGGTGAAATACGACGCGGAGAACGACAGCTATCTTGCCGGTGCAACTTTCCGTATCGCAAAGATCGAGGACGGCAGCCACTATCTCGACCGCGTGACCGACACCAACGGGCGTATCTCCATCTCTGATTTGGAACCCGGCGTGTACTCGGTCAAGGAGATCGCAGCGCCCAGCGGCTATGTGCTGAACGACACGGAATACCATGTGGAACTGTTCCCCGGCAAGGACAGCACGCTGGTGGTGAACAACGAGAAGAAGCCCAACCTCAAAATTGTAAAAACCGATGCTGTGACCGGCGCACCGCTCTCCGGCGTGACTTTCACCGTCAACAAGGCAGACAGCAGTACGCTCACCACCGTCAAGACCGACGCCAACGGCGAGGCTCTGCTCACCGCCCTTGACCCCGGTGTGTATGTGGTGCGTGAAACCAGTGTGCCGGACGGTTATCTGCTGGACAGCGAGCCGCAGACCATCACCCTCGTTCCCAATAAAACGGGTACGGTGCGTTTCCGCAATTATCCCAAACCTACGCTGACCATCGACAAGGTGGACAGCATTACGAAAGACCCTATCAAGGGCGCAAAGT
>ENA-UONT01002159-UONT01002159.1-human-gut-metagenome-genome-assembly--contig:-CS20-NODE-2159-length-14518-cov-9.477149_pt1 | contig 14518 bp, 10 predicted proteins | sample MGYA00242459_ERZ724006 | MGnify/ENA metagenome assembly ERZ724006 | reverse complement strand
TCGAGCGGACGCACCGTGATGGGCTGGATCAGTCCGTATTCGCGGATGGACGCCGCCAGCTCCTCGATCGCCGCGGGATCGAACTCCCGGCGCGGCTGGTCCTTGCGCGGCTCGACCCGCGAGATCGGCAGGGTCTGCACCGTTTCGTTTTCGAGGACGTTTTCCTCCTCGCCGAACAGGGCGGAAAGCCCGGTCCCAAGCCGTGATGTCTTTTCTTTTGCCATCTTCATCCCTGCCTCTGCAAAAATTCCTCGGCGGCGGCGAGATACGCGCGCGCGCCCTTTGATCCGGCGTCGTATTCCGTGATCGGGCGGCCGTGGCTCGGCGCCTCGGCCAGACGGACGTTGCGCGGGATGACCGTGTCGTACACACGCGCGCCGAAATACCGGCGCAGCTCTTCCGCCACCTGCGTGGAGAAGTTCAGCCGGTTATCGTACATCGTGAGCAGCATGCCCTCAATGTAGAGATTCTTGTTCAGCCGCCGGTTGGCGATCTTCACCGACGTGGTGAGATCGGCCACGCCCTCCATCGCGTAATACTCGCACTGCAGCGGCACGAGCAGGCTGTCCGCCGCGGTGAAAGCGTTGAGCGTCAGAATGCCCAGCGACGGCGGGCAGTCGATGAATATGTAGTCAAAATCGTCCCGGATCGTGTCGATCGCTTCGCGCAGGCGGTATTCGCGCCGCTCCACGTTGGCGAGCTCGACCTCCGCGCCCGAAAGGTCGGTGTTCGACGGCAGCACCCAGCCGTACGGCAGACGGATGACGGCGTCCTCCGCGCTCGCGCTGCCCATCACGACGTCGTACGCCGTCGGGTTGCTGCGCTTGGACACGCCCATGCCGGACGTGCTGTTGCCCTGCGGGTCGAAGTCCACAAGCAGCGTTTTCTTTCCGAGTCTCGCCAGCGCCGCTGTAAGATTCACGCTTGTTGTCGTTTTGCCGACGCCGCCCTTCTGGTTGGCGACGGCGATCACTTTGCCCATCTCTTTGCCCCCTTTGGGTCTCTCAAGGTCCGGCGCGGACGAAGCGGAGCCCCGCCTCTGCGTGCACGGCTGCTTCGCCGCCGAACTTTCGTTTCTGTTTTATAGCACCGTTTATTATAATGATGCGTTTTCCATTTTGCAACTGTTTCACGTGAAACATTTTCAGCGGCCGAGCGCTTCGGGAGATGTTTCACGTGAAACACTGGTTTTTCGTCAAAAAGGCGCAGCCTGACGTTTCACGTGAAACATCAGGCGAGGAACATGTCGACATCCTCGATGGTGAGCGCGTCGTGCAGCGCGAGATCGATCGCGTAGCCGACAAGCCGGGCGCTGTCGCGCACGCGGGTGTCGATATCCCGCGGCGTGACAAAAAGCTCCGTATCCTCCGGAAGATCGATCTCCGCGCCGGAAAGATCGGCGCAGAGCGTGCGCGCATCTACGACCGTCGGCACCCCGACGGCGACGACCGGAACGCCGAGCGTCTCCTCCGTGAGAGCGCTGCGCGCGTTGCCGACGCCGGAGCCGGGGACGATGCCCGCATCCGTTACCTGCACCGCGCGGCAAAGCCGCGCCGCCTCGCGCGCCGAAAGCGCGTCTACAGCGATCACACGATCCGGCCGGACGAGCGATACAACGCCGCGGACGAGCGCCGCGCTTTCTATGCCGGTCGTGCCGAGAACGCCGGTACGGAAAACGCTCACAGGGCGAAACGCCGCGAACTCTTCCGGGAGCCGTGTTTTCAAATGGCGCGTGACGAGAACGCAGTCGGCGGCGAGCGGCCCGACGGCGTCCGGCGTAATATCCGGATTCCCCAGACCGACAACAAGAACGCTTTCCTCCGGCTCCATGGCAAGCTGCGTGCGGATCTCGCGCGCGAGCACGCCGCAGGCGCGGCGGAAGGCGTCCTCCTCGCGCCGGACGAGCGCGTCGAGCGAGATCGTGACATAGCGCCCCATTGGTTTACATAACTCTTTTGCGGCTCTCTCGTCCAATATCTCCACGGTCTCAACGCCGAGACCGTCGCGTGTTTCCTGCCGCGCCGAGACGCCCGCGAGAGCGGCGCCGCGCGTTCGGAGCCATACGTCGCGCGACTCGCACGCGAGATCGGTTCGGAAAGAATTTTTCAAAAGATTTTCCTCCTGTGCCATATCTTGTGGTCAGTATTTGAAGGAGACACAAAAGTATGCAAAATTTTTCGGGAGAAAACGAAAAAAGTGCTTGCAAATTCAGGAATCCTCCTTTATAATATCAAAACGCGGGTTCGTCAATCCGCAGGAGTATTGAATGGAGGAGGTGGCTAAAGAATGGCCAACATCAAGTCTTCGGCCAAGAGGGTTCTCGTCTCCCGTGTTCGCGCCGAGCGCAACAAGGCGGACAAGTCTGAGCTCAAGACCACGATCAAAAAGTTTGACGCCGCTGCGACGGAAGGAAATAAGGAGAACGCCGAGGCTGCCTACAAAGCCGCTGTCAAGACGGTTGACCGCGCGGTATCCAAGGGTCTGCTCCACAAGAACAACGCAGCTCGCAAGAAGTCCAGCATGGCTTCCAAAATGAACGCGCTGAGCGAATAATCCTCAAAACCGGACAGTGCGGCAGATATCTGCCGCACTGTTTTTTTATAGAGTATAAAGATTTTGCAAATTTGCAAAAAAGACATAAATTTTAAGAGAAGATACATTATAATATCTATCCAGGCAGGGCAGCGCCTCTGCATAAACGAAACGACAACTTTTGCGAGGTATCTACTATGGCCAAGTCCTTAATGATGCTGGTGAACCCCGCCGCCGGGCGGTCAATGTCTGATCTCAATCTCGGCACGGCAGTCTCGACGTTCGCTCTGAACGGGTATTGCCCGACCGTCTTTTATACGACCGCGCCGGGCACGGCCTCGAAGATCGTCGAAGAGAACGCCGCGAACTACGAGCGGCTCGTCTGTCTCGGCGGCGACGGCACGCTCTCCGACACAATCGCGGGCCTGATGACGCTGCCGCAGGAGAAGCGCCCCAAGCTCGGGTATATCCCGATGGGCACGGCGAACGACGTGGCAAACACGCTCGGCCTGCCGATGCGCCAGCCGGGGCGCGCCGCGGAAATGATCCTCGCCGGAACGCCGCTGCACTACGACGTCGGCGAGATGGACGGCGTTGGCTTCTTTACCTATATCGCCGCATTCGGCGCGTTCACCGAGGTGAGCTACAAGACCGACCAGGAGCTCAAACGAACACTCGGCCATCTGGCGTATGTGCTCGGCGGACTGAACGCCCTTTCCACCATCAAGAGCTACAAGGCCGTCATTGAGCACGAAAACGGTGTCGTCGAAGGTGAATTCATTTACGGCGCGATGTCCAACTCCCTGAGCGTCGCGGGCATGGTACGCCTGAACGACGATCTCGTCGATCTCTCGGACGGCAAGTTTGAGATTTTGCTCGTCCGCCGCCCGAAGGACGTGATGGAGGTCAACAGCATCCTCACGGGCGTGCTGAACAAGACTTACGACAGCCCGTGCCTCACCGTAGCGCAGTCGAGTTTCGTGAAAGTCACGTTTGAGGAGCCCGTGCCCTGGACGCGCGACGGCGAGGACGGCGGCACACACCGGACGCTTACTCTGCGCTCCCACCGCCACGCCGTGGATATCTACTGCTGAAAAACAAAATATAGTAGTTCGCCGCCGCTCTTCCGGCGGCGAACATCCATATATGCCCCCGTGCCGTATCCTTTCCGGAGACCGGCGCGGGGGCATTTCGCTGTTCTGCACAGTTTCCGGATTTACTCTGCTAAATTTTTTGCATAATAATTTCTTGCAAAATTCAAATTTGTTCTTGCAATCGCCGTTTTCAGCGTTTATAATGCGTTCATACGAAAGTTATTTCCTGCGGCTTGCAAATTTCGCGGTTTTGTGGGAAATGCATCCGTCAGAATGAAAAGGAGGAAATGAAAATGAAAAAAATTCTGGCTCTGGTTTTGGCTCTGTGCATGGTGTTCGCGCTGTGCGCCTGCGGCAGCAGCTCGGGGGATTCCGACACCCCGGCGGCAAGCACCGTTTCGCTGAACGTCGGCACCGGCGGTGAGAGCGGCACCTATTACGGCTACACCGGCATTCTCGGCACCGTGATCGGACAGAAGACCGATGTTAAGCTCACGGTCGTTGCGACCGGCGGCTCCAAGGATAACCTCGTGAGCATGCAGGACGGCATGTACGATCTTGCGACCGTCCAGTCCGACGTTATGACCTACGCCTACAACGGCACGAACTCCTTTGCCGACTCCGGCAAGATCGACGGCTTCCGCGTTCTGTGCGCTCTGTATCCCGAAACGGTGCAGATCGTCACGACCGATCCCACGCTCAAGACCGTGGAAGACCTGCGCGGCAAGCGCGTGTGCGTCGGCGACGTCGGCAGCGGCACGTACTTCAACGCCATCGATGTGTTCGCCGCCTACGACATGACCATCGACGATGTTTCCCCCGTGTACCAGTCCTTCGGCGACAGCACCGAGAGCCTCAAGGACGGCAAGATCGACGCCGCGTTCCTCTGCGCCGGCGCTCCGACCCCGGCCGTTACCGAGCTCGCCGCCTCCAAGACCGTGTACATGATCGGCTTTGACGACGCGCACATGGAAAAGCTGCTCGCTTCCTGCCCGTGGTACGCCAAGCTCGTTCTGCCCGCCGGTACCTACGCCGGGTTTGACGAGGACTGCGCCACCATCACCGTGAAGGCTACGCTCGTCTGCCGCGCCGATCTTGACGACGACACCGCTTACACCATCGTCAAGACCATCATGGAGAGCAAGGACGACATCGCCGCCCTGCACGAGAAAGGCAACAGCATCGATCTGACCTTCGCCACCGAGGGCATCGCCGTTCCGTTCGCCGCGGGAGCCGCGAAGTACTTTGCCGAAAACGGCATCACCGTCGAGACCGCCGGCTGATCCTCCCGGCTGTCTCCTCTCACCGGGGCGCAAGGCCCCTCGGGCGGAGCAGGTCCCGCCCCTACAGGATAACCTGAATTTCCCGTAGGGGAGGGGCTCTGCTCCTCCCCTTTGCGTATGTAAAAGATTCTTTTTTTCGGGAGGTAGCCCCATGTCTCACGACGCGACAAAAAATCTCAACGATGTCATGCGCAAGTATGACCGCGAATCGAATACCCGTGCCTGGGAGGGCAAGCCGAAGATCGCTGTGCAGGCGTATCTCGCGGCATTCGCCATTTTCGAGGTGTATGTCACGCTGTTTGGCACGATGCTCGACGAGGTGCGGCTCACGTCGTTCGTCGGCGGGCTGCTGATCGCAGGCTTTCTCATTTTCCCCAGCCACAAGCACGAGTTCCGCGTGAACTATGTCCCCTGGTACGACTGGGTCATCATGGCGCTCGGCGCGGTATCGTTCTTCTATTTCTGCTTCAACGCCAACACCATCGTGCAGCAGCTCCCGGCGCTCAAGACGTACGAGGTCGTACTCGGCGTGATCGGCATTCTCGCGCTCTTTGAGCTCTGCCGCCGGAGCACCGGCGTGCCCATCATGATCGTGGCGGGCGTCTTCATTGCGTACGCGCTCTACTACTACGGCGTCAAGCGCGGGCTCGGCGCAGGGGCGTTCAAATCGCTCGTCTGCTCGCTCTTCTATAAAAAGACGGGCATTCTCTCCACGCCGATCAACGTCTGCTCCAAGTACATCGCCGTATTCATCATCTTCGGCGCGTTTCTTGAGCGTACCGGCATTTCCGATTTCTTCATCCAGCTCGCAAACTCGCTGGCCGGCTCGTCCGCCGGCGGCCCGGCGAAGGTCGCCGTTATTTCGAGCGCGCTGTGCGGCATGGTGTCCGGTTCGTCCGTCGGAAACACCGTAACGACCGGCAGCGTCACGATCCCGATGATGAAAAAGACCGGGTATAGAGGCGAATTTGCCGGTGCGGTCGAAGCGGCGGCATCTACCGGCGGGCAGATCATGCCCCCGATCATGGGCGCGGCGGCGTTCCTGATGGTAGACTACGTAAGTCTCCCGTATTCAAACATCGTCGTCCGGGCGATCCTCCCGGCGGTGCTGTATTTTACCGGCATTTTCATCTGCGTGCATCTCGAGGCGAAGAAATCCGGGCTGCAGGGTGTGCCCCGCCGCGAGCTGCCTCCCGTGATGCCGCTTCTGAAAAAGACGTATCTGCTGCTGCCGCTCGTGATCCTTGTGTATCTCGTCTCGTCCGGCAGCCGGACAATGGCCTTTGCCGCCGCGATAGCAACCGTCACCGCGATCGTCGTAAGCATGTTTTCCAAAGAAACACGCATGACTCCGAAGAAATTCTTTGAAGCTTTGGCCGGCGGTACGCAGGGGTGCATCTCGGTCGGCGTCGCCTGCTGCGTGGCGGGCATCGTCGCGGGCTGTCTCACGATGACCGGTCTCGCCAACCAGATCCTGCACGCCATCATCGGCGTTAGCGGCAACGCGAAGCTCCTCGCGCTCTTCCTCACAATGCTCTGCTGCATCGTGCTCGGCATGGGCGTTCCGACGACCGCCAACTACTGCATCATGGCCACGACCTGCGCGCCCATTCTCGTACAGATGGGCATCCCGACGGTCGCGGCGCACTTCTTTGTGTTCTACTTCGGCATCGTCGCCGACCTCACGCCGCCGGTCGCGCTCGCGGCCTACGCTGGCGCCGCCATTGCGGGCGCAAATCCGATGAAGACCGCCTTCAACGCAACAAAGCTCGCTATCGCAGCGTTCATCATCCCGTATATCCTCGCCTACAACCCCGCGATGGTGCTCGTCGATACGACCGTCGTGGAGGTCGTTATGATTGCTATCACGTCGCTCATCGGCATGTTCGGTCTCGGGATGGCGCTCGAGGGCTACTACCGCGGGAGCATTCCCTGGTATCTGCGCATCCTCTCCGCCGCCGGCGGACTGTGCCTTGTGTACCCCGGCACGGTGACGGACGTGATCGGCATCGTCGTTGTCGGCGCGATCGTCGTCATGCAGATCCTCCGGGCGAAGAAAACACTCAAAGCCGCATGAAACATCCGGGCAAAGCAGCGCCCCTGCGATACCCCTTGAAAAACCCCGCAGGAGAGGGGCTCTGCCCCTCCCGCAAATAAATGCCCTGTCAAGACGCAGCCAAGAGCCGGCTGCGTCTTGTTTTTTCGTTAAAATTCAATGAAAATTCACGATTTTGCGGCGGCGCGGTGCTATCATGGAAAGAGTGAATTCGATTCCCGAAAGGATCCTGCCCGATGACTTCCTTCAGCGTAAAAAAGCCGTTTACCGTGTTCGTGGCGGTGGTAGCCATTTTGGTGTTCGGCGTGATGTCGTATGTCAAGATGACCCCCGACCTGATGCCGAACATGGACTACCCCTACGTCGTCGTGGTGACGACGTATCCGGGCGCCGCGCCGGAGGAGGTCGAGGCCGTCGTCACCAAGCCGATGGAGCAGAGCCTGGCGACGCTCAATGATATCAAGACCGTGACCTCCACCTCGGCGGAGAACTATTCGATGCTTGTACTGGAGTTTGAGCAGAGCACGAATATGGACAGCGCCGTGGTGGACATTCTGCAGAAAACGCAGATGCTCACCGGCCGCTGGGACGATTCCATCGGCACGCCGAGCATCATCCGCATCAACCCGAACATGATCCCCGTGATGGTCGCGGCGGTCGATTCGTCCGAAATGGACCGCTACGAGCTCTCTCGCTTTGCCAAGGACACCGTCATCCCCGCGCTGGAAGGCACGACGGGCGTGGCGAGCATCACGACCGGCGGCATGATCGAGCGGACGATGACCATCGAGGTCAACGAGGCCAAGCTCGACAAAATGAACGCAAAGATCGCCGAAGCCATCGACAAGGCGATGGAAGACGCCAGAAAGCAGCTCGAGGACGCGCAGAAGGAGCTGGACGAGAACCGCGAGAAGGTCGAGGCCGGCACGAACCAGCTTCTCAGCGCATCGAGCGGCATCTCCGATTCCATCAAGCAGGGCGAGGACGATCTCGCCGACACGCTCACCGCCGCCGGAGAGACCGCGGCGAAGCTCGCCTCCGCGCGCGCCGCCATCGACGCGCTCAACGCCCAGCTCGAACAGGCGGAGGCCGCGCTCGCGGAGGCCGAGGCGCGTCTGGCCGAAACCGACGCGCGCATCGCCTCGCTGGAAGCGGACAGCGCGCTTTATGCCAAAGCGCTCGGCGAGCCCTACGACTCCATGGACGCCTCCACGACGCTGGAGGCCGCCGGACTGGACGCGGACACCGTTGCCGCGCTCAACGCCAAGGGCTGTACCGTTCTCGGCAGCGTCCGCACGATGAACAACTTAAACGACGTGAATCTCTCCGCGCAGCGTACCGCGCGCGCAGCGCAGGCCGTCGCGGTGGAGACCGCGCGCGTGCAGGCCGAGGAGCTGCGCACGCAGATCGCCGCGGCGGAGGAGCGCTGCGCTCAGCTCGAAGAGGAATCCAAAAAGCAGATGGAATCGCTCGAAAACATGCAGAGGCAGCTCGAGGAGCTGCCGGGCGAGCTCATGGGCGGCGTAACGAAGATCTCGCTCGCGGGCGGCCAGCTCGCCGCGGCGCAGACCGCGCTCACCAGCGCGCAGACGCAGCTCGACGCGGCGGTGAAAACGCTTGAGGAGCAGCTCGCCTCCGCGCTCGACGCGGCCGACCTCCACGGCGTCATCACGCTGGAAACGCTGAGCAGCCTCATTGCCGCGCAGAATCTCGACATGCCCGCCGGGTATGTGTATGACGAGAACGGCAACGGCATCATCGTCACCGTCGGCGACGCCATCGCGGACGGCGAGGATCTCGAAAACCTTGTGCTGCTCGATCTCGGCATCGAGGGCCTTGACCCCATCCGCGTGTGCGATGTGGCGGACGTTGTCCGCGCCGACAACGCGGGGGAGATCTATGCCTCGCTCAACGGCAACAACGGTCTCATCCTCATGTTCTCCAAGCAGTCGAACTACGCGACGGCGAAGGTGTCTGACAACATCAACGCCGCGTTTGAAGAGCTGAGCGCGCAGTATCCGGGGCTGACGTTCACCGCGCTTATGGATCAGGGCGACTACATTTATCTCCTGCGCGACTCGATCCTCTCGAGCCTTCTCTGGGGCGCGCTCTTCTCGGTCGTCATTCTCTTCCTCTTCCTGCGCGATTGGCGGCCCACGGTCATCACACTCTGCTCGATCCCGATCAGCCTGCTCTTCGCGCTCACGCTCATGTACTTCACCGGCGTTTCCATCAACATCATGTCGCTCTCCGGTCTTTCGATATCGGTCGGCATGCTGGTGGATAACTCCGTCGTTGTGATCGAAAACACCTACCGCCTGCGCGCGCTCGGCGAATCAACGGTCAAGTCCGCCGTGTCCGGCGCGCGGCAGGTCGGCGGCGCAATCGCGGCCTCCACGCTCACGACCATCTGCGTCTTTGTCCCGATCGCGTTCGTCGAGGGCCTTACGCGCGAGCTCTTCACCGATATGGTGCTCACGCTCAGCTACGCGCTCATCGCCAGTCTCATCGTAGCGCTCACGCTCGTCCCGGCGCTCGCGGGCAAGCTGCTCGCGCACGCCAGGCCCCAGAGCGAAACGGCGTTCACGCGCTTCATGCCGAAATACAAAAAATCCGTCCTCTGGGCGGTGAACCACAAGGCCGTCACGCTCCTCACCGCGGTGGCGCTGCTCATCGCAAGCGGCGCGGCAGTGATCGCCAAGGGCTTCACGTTCCTCCCCGATATGGAGATGGAGCAGATGATGGTAACGCTCACGATGCCGGAGGGCAGCTCCTTTGCCGACACGACCGCCGCGGCGGACGAGGCGGCGGCGCGAATGCTCACCGTGCCGGGCGTGGAGACCGTCGGCGGCGCCATCGGCGACAGCGCCGGCTCCAGCCTTTCCATGATGACCACTGAGGGCGACGTTTCGTTCTATGTCCTGCTCGAGAGCGGATATAAGGCGAGCCGCGTTGCGAAAGAGATCAACGAAAAGTGCGCCGATATGGAGGCCGCCGTGAACGCCGACGCAAACTCGCTCATGTCCTCCATGACGCAGATGCTCACGAGCAGCGGCATCACGGTGCGCGTATACTCCAACGATCTCGACGATCTGCGCGAGACCGCCGACGCCGTGGCCGATGTGCTGCGCGGCGTGGACGGCACGGAAAACGTCGCCGCCGGGGAAGAGGAGCCCACCGCCGAGCTGCACTTCACCGTGGACAAGAAAAAGGCGGCAAAGGAGCAGCTCACCGTGGCGCAGGTGTATATGCAGGTGGCAAAGGCGCTCACCGGCTCGGCCGATCTCATCGAGCTTTCGGACGGCGGCGACACCTATGCCGTCAGCGTACAGACCGCCGGGAAGGACAAGATCACGCCCGAATACGTCCGCTCTCTTACGTTTGACGTGACGGGGAAGGACGGCACGGTGCATTCCGTCGCGCTCAGGGACATTGCCACGGTCGAGGAGACCGAGAGCCTTTCGAGCATCCGCCGTCTCAACCAGCGCCGGTACATCGACGTGACCGCCGACATCGCCGAGGGCTACAACGTCACGCTCGTGACGGACGCCGCCGAGGAAGCGCTCGCATCGTTCTCTCCCTCGGACGGCACGACCATCGGCTTCACCGGCGAGCGCGAATCCATCGTCGAGGCGCTCAGACAGCTCGTTTTGATGCTCGCGGTCGGTATCCTGCTCGTGTATCTCGTGATGGTAGCGCAGTTCCAGGATCTCAAATCGCCGTTCATCGTCATGTTCACGATCCCGCTCGCGTTCACCGGCGGTTTCCTCGCGCTGCTCATTGCGGGGCTGGAGATCAACCTGCTCTCGATGCTCGGCATGATCATGCTCGTCGGCATCATCGTGAATAACGGCATCGTGCTCGTGGACTACATCAACCAGCTGCGCATCGGCGGCATGGACCGGCGTGAGGCCATTGCGGACGCCGCCGTCACCCGTCTGCGCCCGATTCTGATGACGAGCATCACGACCATCCTCGGTCTCATCGTCATGGCGCTCGGCCAGAGCGAGGCAACGTCGCTCATCCAGCCGCTCGCCGTAACGTGCATCGGCGGACTGCTGTACGCCACGCTCATGACGCTTTACGTCGTGCCCGTCATGTACGACGCACTCTCCAAAAAGGCGCTCTACCACGTGGACGAGGCCGATCTCGAACTCAGCGAAAAATAAATCCCTGCCTTAGAACCCCCTGCTCTTGAAAGAGCAGGGGGTTTCGGTTACAATGAGATAATGTGATACTATAAGGAGGTCGTATTTATGAACGTTCTCGTTACTGGCGGCGCCGGATACATCGGCAGCCACGCCTGCGTGGAGCTTCTGAACGCCGGACATTCGGTCGTTGTGGTGGACAATCTCGTCAACGCCAACGCGGAGTGCCTGCGGCGCGTCGAGCGCATCACCGGAAAGACGCTCGAATACCACGAAATGGATCTTTTGAACCGCGCAGCTCTCAATGAGCTTTTCGATACGCACCGGTTTGACTGCGTGCTCCACTTTGCCGGTCTCAAGGCGGTAGGGGAGTCGGTGCAGCAGCCGCTGCGGTACTACAACAACAACCTCGGCACGACCATCCATCTCTGCCAGACGATGGCGGCGCACGGCGTGAAGAAGATTCTCTTCTCCTCGTCCGCGACGGTGTATTCGCCGGACAATACGATGCCCGTGGACGAGAGCGCCCGCACCGGCGGCTGCACGAATCCCTACGGCTGGACGAAGTACATGAGCGAGCAGATCCTCTCCGATACGGCAAAGGCCGACGGCGAATGGACCGTTATGCTGCTGCGGTACTTCAACCCCGTCGGCGCGCATCCGAGCGGACTCATCGGCGAGGATCCGCGCGGCATCCCGAACAATCTGATGCCGTACATCGCCCAGACCGCCGCCGGACGGCGCGAGTATCTGAGCGTATTCGGCAACGACTATCCCACGCCGGACGGCACGGGCGTGCGCGACTATCTGCACGTCGTCGATCTCGCGCGCGGCCATGTCGCGGCGATGGACTATATGGCGGAGCGGAAGGGTGTTTTCGTGTTCAATCTCGGCACCGGCCACGGCTACAGCGTGCTCGACATGGTGCATGCCTTTGAAAAGGCGACGGGGAAGAAGGTCCCCTACAAGATCGCCCCGCGCCGCGCCGGAGACGTCGCCGAGGTGTACTGCGACCCGGGCAAGGCCGAGCGGGAGCTTGGCTGGAAGGCGGAACACTCTCTCGAGGATATGTGCCGCGACAGCTGGAACTGGCAGAGCAAAAACCCGAACGGGTTCGCGGGATAAAGCGCCCCTCCCGGAGGGAGACGGTTGGTTTTGCGGCAAACGAACACCATGCCTGTAGGGGCGGGGCTCTGCTCCGCCCACGCAGCGTTCCGCGCAAAACGTCTCTCCCTCCGTCTTTTGCCTCCGCCCCTTTTCACCGGGGGAATGCACTTCACAGGATAACCTGTCCACCTCCCTCAAAGAGGGAGGCATTTTTTAAATGAATAGATGAAAAGGAGACGACCCATGCCATCCAAAGTATTTGATTATATCGCCCGCGAGCAGGCGCGGCAGGACGCTACCGTTGAGCTGATCGCGAGCGAAAATTTTGTGAGCGAGAATGTCCTTCGCGCCGTCGGCTCGTGTCTCACGAACAAGTACGCCGAGGGCTATCCCGCCGAGCGCGTTTCCGGAAACCGCGGCCGCTACTACGGCGGCTGCGAGATCGTGAACGACCTTGAGGAATACTGCTGCGCCATGTGGAAAAAGGTGTTCCATACCGACTACCATGTGAACGTCCAGCCGCACAGCGGCGCGAACGCGAATCTCGCGGCGTATATGAGCGTATTGCAGCCGGGCGACACGGTCCTCGCCATGTCGCTCAATAACGGCGGCCACCTGACGCACGGCTCGTCCGTCAATTTCAGCGGCAAGCTCTTCGATATGAAATTCTACGACGTGGACGAGCAGGGCTTCATCGACTTTGCGGACGTGGAGCAAAAGGCCGCCGAATATAAGCCGAAGCTCATTCTCGCGGGCGCTTCGGCGTACAGCCGCGTCATCGATTTCGCGCGCTTCGCGGACATCGCCAAAAGCGTGGGCGCATACTTTATGGTGGATATGGCGCACATCGCGGGTCTCGTCGCAGCAGGGGACCACCCGTCGCCGTTCGGACTCGCCGACATCATCACGACCACAACGCACAAAACGCTGCGCGGGCCGCGCGGCGGCATGATCTTCTGTAAGCCGGAGCTTGCGAAGAAGGTGGACAGCGCCGTGTTCCCCGGCACGCAGGGCGGGCCGCTCGAGCACGTGATCGCGGGCAAGGCCGTCGCCGCCGAGGAAGCCTGCACGGACGAATACCGCGAATACATCCACGCCGTTGTGCGAAACTGCCGCGCGATGTGCGAGGAGTTCCGGAAAATGGGCTACGACGTTGTGACCGGCGGCACGGACAACCACCTGTTCCTGCTCGATCTCACGAAAACGGGGCTCACCGGCAAGGCGGTGCAGGATGAGCTCGACCGTCACGGCATCACGCTCAACAAAAACTGCGTTCCCAACGAAACGAGAAGCCCCCAGCAGACCTCCGGCGTGCGCATCGGCACCGCCGCAATGACGACAAAGGGGTACACCGAGGCGGACTTCCTCGCCGCCGCGCACCGGATCGACGAGGTGCTGCGCGCGATGCAGGCAAAAACCATGTAAAGTTTTGGCGAAATGCCATAACAGGTCTTGCGTTGGAAACGGTTTTATGGTACGTTAAATACAATACCGAACGGCTTCCGCTCTCCACCTTACGAGCGGTACGCGGTTCGATGAAAGGAGTTTGTTTCCCCGCAGGATCCGCGGTGCGGCAGTGTGGAGACCTGCCGTATAGCCTCCGTACATTCATCGGCGGAGGTAAGGTCTGAGCAGCGGAGGCTCTCAGATCAGGATCGGTACGCATGGCAGAAGTACGTCTGGTAGACATCAAGAAGATCTATCCGAATCAGGGCGGCACGAAGAAGAAAAAGGGCGACGTTCCCGAGAAGAAGCACAATCTGCAGATCACCGAAGAGGGTGTCGTTGCGGTGCAGCAGTTCTCGCTGGATATCGCCGACCGTGAATTTATCGTGCTCGTCGGCCCGTCCGGCTGCGGCAAGTCCACGACGCTGCGCATGATCGCCGGTCTCGAGGAGATCACCTCGGGCGATCTTTTCATCGACGGCAAGCGCATGAACGACGTCGCCCCCAAGGACCGCGACATCGCCATGGTATTCCAGAACTACGCTCTTTATCCCCACATGACCGTTTACGAGAACATGGCGTTCTCGCTCAAGCTCAAGAAACTCCCGAAGGCCGAGATTGACAAGAAGGTCCGCGAGGCCGCGGAGATTCTGGACATCACCGCCCTGCTCGACCGTAAGCCGAAGGCACTCTCCGGCGGCCAGCGCCAGCGTGTCGCCATCGGCCGCGCCATCGTGCGCAGACCCAAGGTGTTCCTCATGGACGAGCCGCTCTCCAACCTCGACGCCAAGCTCCGCAACCAGATGCGCGCCGAGATCATCAAGCTGCGCGAGAAGATCGACACCACCTTCA
>ENA-UONT01002145-UONT01002145.1-human-gut-metagenome-genome-assembly--contig:-CS20-NODE-2145-length-14595-cov-7.259560_pt1 | contig 14595 bp, 12 predicted proteins | sample MGYA00242459_ERZ724006 | MGnify/ENA metagenome assembly ERZ724006 | reverse complement strand
TGTGGAATAGGTTGATTTTTTAGATTTGTCTTTCATAGATTCACCCCGCATTCTAATTGGACTATCAATCTATGATTTGCAAAGTTTCAGAGTCGTAAGCCAGGCGTTTTGTTAATATTCCTGTTTCGCCGCCTTTAATATAGAGCGTAATTATTTGCTAAATGAGGCAGGGGTATTAGATAGCTCCGCTTTTGTTTGCGAATAGATTTTTGAGAAGTTCTATGATGAAAATATCTGCACGCTTTCTAGTGCGGACTTATGTATTTATATGGCAAAATAGAATTGCGCCATATGCGGGTTACAAGGCGAGATTTTTTATGGAAAATTTTTAAACAATAAAAAACTTAATATTCAAGAGGGAGCGCGTCCAAGTCTGCAGTACTCATAACGGGAGATTTCATGAGGCTATCGCTTTCGGAATTTGGCTGCTTTTTATAATAGGCTTTGCCAATTTGCCGCTTTATCATCTTGTACAGGCGGGTATAATATAAACTTTCGTCTGCGCCCGAAAGCATTTCATGGTCGCCAATTAAGCAAAACTTGGGATCGTATTGGCATGCAAAAACAAATCTGGCTGGGGCGTCTTGTATAAATATGCTACCGCGCACGAGCCCAATAAAGGCTGTCCGGCTGCCAATATCCTGCAAAGTGCAGGCAATATCAATCTCTGGCTTGTAAAAGGCGGTTGCGTCGTACTGTTTGCGGTTTGCGTCGAATGCGTTTTTAGGGATTGGCAGGGATGGGGTTGCGCGCACATTTATTTTCAAATCTTCCGACAATTTAACGGCAATCGCCCCTGCCAAGGATTCTGGAAAGCCGTAGAATGGAAAGATATAAATATCGGCTGCGCCTTCAGGGGCGCGCTGCGTGGAGCTTAGATTTTCATTCAGATTTATTCTTGGGCCTCCGACTATTGCGCTGTTGATTTTTGGCATTATATAAATGCGAACCAATATTAAGACAGCCCCAAGAATAATAAATGCAAACGCGTATTTAAGGATTTGCTTCGCAAACCCCAAGAGTGATAGCAATATAAGTTCTGGAGCGTTTGGTTTCTGCGGGATATTGCCTGACTTGCTTAGGAAAACTTTAAAAGATGCCAATTCCCAACGCGCGTATTCTATTTCCAATTGGGTGCATATTCTAAAATCTAAGGAGACTCTTAACTCGCAATAAAGCGTATTATTTTCCTCCCTAATTACCGCTTCTCTTTCTACTTTCGCCGGATTGAAAGATATGATATTGCCGAGTTGTGAACCGGCCTTAAATACATATTCCGTATCGCCCTTGTAGGAAATCTTGTATCCTTGCCTTTCAAAAAAATAAATGGCTTCTTCTTTCCAGTTGTATTTGACCTCTCTGAGAGACATATTAAAATAATGTGATACTACAGAGTTAGAAGTTATTTTTTTATTAGGCGAAAATATATTTTGCGGGCTCGTTGGAAGGAGGCAACATCAAATATTATTGTGGCTTTTTGAGGACTTCCTTTAATTCTCCGGCTTTCCCATATGCATTTTGAGCTCAAATTTTTTGGGGGAAAAACGCAAATTCTTTAAAATTTGCCGCATTAAAATATATCTTTCCGTTCCCTGAAAGATAAAAAAAACGCCCCGGAAAGGGGCGTTATATAGGAGGATTTTTTCGCAGTATTTTGCAAGCGGGCACATTATTCTTCGGGTCCGCCGATTTCCCCAAGCTCCTCCAATTTATCTATATTTTGCGTCTCAAAATATCTGCGTATATTTTGGCTGTCTTTCATATTGTGCCGGACGATGATGCTGTATTTCATATAGATTACGTCTTCGGCGATATTTGTGCACAGGTCCGCTATCCGCTCAAAGGCTTTTGAGATTAGCAGATAATTTATCTCGGTCATGGCTGAATTTATATCTTCGCTTATCGCCTTGCCTACGTTTAGATAGCAATCCCGATTTTCGTCGTCTATTATCTTGTCGTCCTCGCACACTTGCAACGCGAGAAATTCGTCCTCCCGTATGAAAGCGTCGAGGCTGTCTTTTAGCATCTTTATTGTCTGCCGCGATATCATGTCGAGATTGAACGGTATTTGCCCTATCGGGCGTTCCTTTATAAAGCGTATGCGCTTTACTATGTTGCAGGCCATGTCGCCTATATGTTCAAGCTCGTTGTTTATTTTTAAAACTGTGATTACAAATCGAAGGTCGCTCGCGACAGGCTGGTGCAGGGCGAGAATTTTTAGGCACTCCTCCTCTGTATCAACCTCCATTTTATCAATGTGCGCGTCTTCTCCCACAACCTTGTTCGCGCCGTCTTCCGACAATTCCCCTATCGCGTTGACGCTCCTTGCGACGTTTTCCTCGACGGCGACCGCCACGCGCAAAATGCGCGATTTCAGGTTTTCCAGATCTTTTCTCAAATGCAGGTTCATATTAGCCAAATCTCCCGGTTATGTAGTCGTTTGTAGATTTTTGTTTGGGGTGCGTAAATATGTCTTTCGTAGCCCCAAATTCTATAAGATTGCCCTCGTAAAAGAACGCGGTGTAGTCGGACACGCGCGATGCCTGCTGCATATTGTGGGTGACTATCGCTATCGTGTATTCTCCCGAAAGCTCGCCTATCAAGTCTTCTATCCTCGATGTCGATTTCGGGTCGAGCGCGCTGCACGGCTCGTCCATAAGCAAAACTTCCGGCTTTATTGCAAGCGCCCTTGCAATGCACAGGCGCTGCTGTTGCCCGCCTGACATTCCCATGGCGTTTTGCTGGAGCCTGTCTTTTACTTCGTCCCACAGCGCCGCCTTTCTCAAAGACGATTCCACAATTTCGTCCAGCTCGTTTTTTGGGCATCTTCCCTTTACCCTCACTCCGTACGCGACATTGTCGTATATGCTTTTCGGAAATGGATTGGGGCGCTGAAAAACCATGCCTACTCTGCGCCTAAGCTCAACTATGTCGAGGTTCTTTCGGTATATGTCTATGCCGTCTAGCGCTAGCAGCCCCTCTGTGCGGCACCCATCTACGAGGTCGTTCATTCTGTTTAGACAGCGCAAGAAAGTGCTCTTGCCGCAGCCGCTCGGCCCGATTATCGCAGTCACTTTTTTGCGCACGAAGCCCATGCTTACGCTTTTTACGGCGTGAAAATTCCCGTAGTAAACCGAGAAATCTTTTGCCACAACAATGTCTTCCTCCACAATGTTGGATTTCTTAGCTTCGGAGATTGCCGTCTCAGGATATGTTAGAGTTGTCATATTAGTGTTTTGCTCTGTTTTGGAGTCTCGCCCTTATTACTATCGCGATTGCGTTTAGCAAAAGGACTATGCCTATAAGGGTTAATACCATTCCGTATTGCACGTGCGAAACCCTCTCCGCCATTTCGTGCTCGGAACAAATATTATAGATGTTCCACGGCAGGGCGGGGGTCGGCTGCGTAAAAATTTCCGAAATCGCGAGGGCGGCTCCGGTGCTTGTCGCGGCGGTAAATATTATCGGGGCGGTTTCTCCGGCGGCTCTGCCCATGGAAATTATTATTCCGGTGAGCATCGAGGGCAGCGCCGCAGGAAGAATCACTGTCCGTATTGCCTTCCACTTGTTGGCGCCGAGGCTGAGCGCGGCTTCCCTGTAAGAATTTGGAACCGCTTTTAGAGATTCCTCGCAGCTTCTTATGATTGTGGGGAGTATCAAAAGCGCCAATGTTATGCAGCCAGCCAACACGCTTTTGCCTTCGGAAATTTTTACGGTGTTTATCAAAAACGCCAATCCGAAAAGCCCGAATACTATCGACGGAACACCCGCGAGTGTCCCAACGCATATTCTTAAAAACTCCACCGACTTCCCTCCCTTCGAGTATTCCGAAAAATATATGGAGGCGGCTATGCCGAGCGGCGCGGCTATTATCATTGAACCGAGCGTCAGGTAAAAAGTGCCCAATATCATCGGCCATATTCCGCCGAATATGTTTGAGTCGAAAGGCTCGTCGAAGAAAAATCCCCAGTATGCGGTCATGTGCGGCTGCAACATTGCGTCGAAATTTTCTTCTATATATTTGGCCATTTCCCCGACTTTCGTCCCTTTAAAAAATTCCTCAGTCTTTACGCGCTTGATGTATTCCGCGCCGCCGGCGTCTTTCGCCTTTACGCTTATTGTAAGGACGCTGTCTTCCAACGCGGCTCTTGCCATATCCATTCGAGTCTGTCCGTATTTTTGCCTCAGCAGATTGACGGCGTCCTTCGACTTTATGTCCGGCTGCCCAAGAAGCTCCACTACGCCCTCTTTGAAGGTTTTGTACGCCGCATTCTGTTCGTCGAGCTCCGAAACGACTTCGTCTATATGCTTTTTTACCCCGGCGTTGACATTTCTTCTTATCAGGCTTTTTTGCATGAAATTCAGTTTCTTTATTGAATTTAAATAGGCAACCTCGCGGCGTACTGCGTCTGACAGCCTCTCGTCTTGCCCTTTCAAAACCTTTATAAGCGCAAAGGATGTTCCGTCTTTTTTTGCGTCGGAGGAGGCTTTGTCGACTTCGCCGATATACTCCGCCCATATCTTTTCGGATATTTGCGCTATGCGCTTTCCGCGTTCGCTTCCTTTGAGTTCAAGGCTTGAAAGCAGTTCCTGGGAATGTTTTTTCATGCTCTCAAAGGCCGCGTCGAACGCCGTGTTTATTTTTGTCTCAAACGCCGTGTTTGAGGGGCTTTCGTAATTGCCCATCATTTCATAGAGCGGCGCCCGGGCCTCGTTCGAGAGCTTTATGCGCTCCTCGTCGGATTTTGTCGGGGACCTTCCGAGATTTTCTATGAGAAATTTTTCATGCTCCACAGTCGCGTTGAAAATGACCGCCCCGACGCCGCGGTACACTATCGGCGCAAGAAACGTCAATATCGCAAGCGCAATCACCGCGAGGGAGGCGTACGCGACGTACGTGAACGATTTGTCCAATATTTTTCTGTATGCAGTTTTCATTTCCGTTTCACATGCAAGCCGGAGCCAATCCATTGGCTGCAAGCATTCAGCAGAAGCCCGCCTATCAGCAGGCAGAGGCTCATTGCAAACAGCACATGGTAGCGCTGCGACCCTGTGCTTTGGTCGGCTTCGCCCATTTCTCCCGCGATTGTCGCGGTGAGGGTTCTGACCGGCTCGAGAAAATTGTAAAAGGGCTCGGGGATTTTTAGCGCATTGCCGCTCGCCATCCAAACAACCATCGTTTCCCCGACTACCCTCATAAGTCCGAGTATCACAGCCACCGCTATTCCGCTTTTTGCGCACGGCAGCACAACTTTAAAAATGGTCTCAAAGCGCGTGGCTCCGAGCGCGAGCGAGCCTTCGCGCATATCCCTCCCAACGGCCGCGAGCGCGTCTTGGGATATGCTTATGATTGTGGGAAGCGCCATTATCGCAAGGACTATCGAGGCGTTTAGGGCGTTTGTGCCGCTCGAAACCTCAATACCGAGCGCGCTCTTTGCCGCTATGCACACGGCGCCCGCAAAAAGTACAATCGCTATCGCCAACGGCACGAATTTCGGGCCTTTCCCCATGAATATTTTTTCGTGCAAAAGCTCTCCGACCGGGAATGCCGCTATAATCGCCATGGGGATGCCTATGACGGCTATTGCGGCTGCAATTAGGGCGCCGCCGTGGTTTTGAAGCACCGGGGCAAAGACTACAATCGCAAAAAAACCGTATGCCACAGACGGGATTGCCGCAAGCAGCTCTACAATCGGCTTAAAAATCTTGGATACGCTTGCGCCTACAATCTCGTTTAGGCATATTGCAGTTGTGATGCCAAGCGGAATTGCAACCGCGCACGAGCCTATTGTCACCATCGCGGTTCCGAAAAATATTGCGAGCGCCCCGAAGTGCGGGTCGGCCTGCGACGGGCTCCAATCCGTGCTTGTGAAAAATTCGCAGGTTCTGCCGAGATCAGAGAAGAACGGAAGCGCCTCAACCGTTATAAAAAATATTATGAAGACTACCGCTATAGTCGGAATTGCGGTTATGCAAAAGAGCAGGCTCCGCCCAAATTTGTCCAGAAACGCTTTCAGCGCGCTATTGCGCCTGTCGAGAATAAGGGAGTTTTTTTTCGGACTCATCTTATGTTTTCTATTTGCCGCGTGGGGATATTCCGCCCGGCTTGTTTTTGATTTAAAATTCGCCCGCATATTAATAAAGCATTGTTAGGCGAATATCGTTTGGCTGTTAGAATTTTGTTAGATTTGCGCCGCAACTCGCGCTCCGCTTTTATGTACTCGCGCCCTCTTTACAGCCTCAGATAACAATTCCCGAGAAATCAGGCGGCGCTCAGGCGCAAAAAAAAAGCCCGCTAAGCGGGCCTTTCTTTTTGCGCAAACTTTATTATTCGCAGACGGGTATGTATCCGAGGTCCGATATAATCTCGCGCCCCTCGCCGCTCAAATGAAGTGTGACGAAATTAAATATGTCGCCCCCCATTTTCGGGTATCCGTTTGTGAACATAAAAAGCGGCCTTGCAATTGGGTATTTGCCGCTTGTGATGCTCTTTGGGTTTGGCAGTATGCCCTCGATGGAAAGCGGCTTTACGGTGTCGTCGACAAATCCGAGGCCGACGTACGCGATGGCGTCTTTTGTCGTGTTCACGCGGGTTCTCGCTTGGCCGTTGGAGCCTACGTATTCGGCGTCCTTGACAATCTTCGCCTTTTTGAGGACGAGCTCGTTGAACGTCTCGTAAGTTCCGCTGTTTGTGTCGCGCGATACGACGACAATCTTTGCGTCGTCGCCGCCAAGCTGTTTCCAGTTTGTGATTTTGCCCGTGTATATGGCGGCTATGTCGGACATTGTGAGGGAGCGGATTTTATTTTTCGGATTCACAATTACGGCAAGCCCGTCGAATGCCACGACGTGCGTAACGGGAAGAACTCCGTTTGCCACGCAGCTTTTAAACTCCGATTCCTTCATGAATCGCGAGAGGTTCGCGATGTTGCACGCCTTGTTTATGAGGCTCTTGACGCCGTTCCCGCTGCCGGATTCGCTGATTGTTATGTTTACGTCCGGGTGGCTTTCCTTGTAAAATTCGGCAAATGCCTTTGCTATTGGGCCGACTGTCGTCGAGCCGTCTATAATTATGTTTTCTCCGGCGAGGGCGCTTTGCGCCGGGCCGAGCATTAGGGCGGCAAATATTGTAGCCGCTATTTTCAGTGCGATATTTTTCATTTTTTTTCCTTATGTTTTGCTTTTAAAACAATACTTGCATTTGGGCTCTCACCGCGTTTGCGACCGCGCTTTGCACAGCCGAGGAGTCCGTCGGGGAGCCTTCGAGCTTGGCGTATTCGTAGCCTATTTGGAATTTGAGGGCGTTGCCGTTTATGTACCAGTTTAGGCCCGCGTAAATGCTTTGTCCGCGGTCGAAACTCGTATCGGCATAGGCGTTGCGGACTCCGTCGCTAACTTTTATTCCTCTGCCGTCTGTGTCTATCCAGCTGTACCTAACTGTCGGGGCGATGGCGCCGAATTCGCCGATGTCGAATTTATATTCTATGCCGACGTTTACTCCCATTGGGGTCGCGTCCTGCGTGTAATTGTTCTTGGCGTCCTCCATGTTGGCCATCAAGAATTCGCTCCAAATGCTGAATCCGTAGGCGGAGAGTTTTACGTAGGGGTTGAGCCCTATTATATAGCCTCCGTGCTCGCCCGCCGTTCCCGCGACGTTTGTGTCGTTTGTGTATGCGGCGTTTACGCCAGCCTGAAAGGACACTGCGTCGGCAATCTTTCCGGAATAGGAGACGTTTGCCGCGTAGAGCAGGCCGTCCTGCGCGCCGTCGGGAATCGAGGAGGGATTGTTGCTGTAGGAGTTTGTGATAGACAGACCGTATTGAAGGCCGTCAACCGGCGTTTCGCCCTCCCAGTAAAGCCCCGTGTGGCGTCCGCCAAGTCCGAGCCTTCTTCCGTTGTTGCCTTCGGAAAAATAGCGGGAGGCAAGCGAGCGCTCTATGCTCAGAAGCTTCGAGGCCGACGTGTATTCTTCAAGATTGAACTTTATTTTCTTATAGCCGATGTCGGCGGTTCCGCTTAGAAATTCACCGTCGTACTCCTTGGAGATGTACGCGTATTCCAGATAGTTTGCGTCAGACCTGCAAAAGTCGGCGATTACGGTTGCGGACCAGCCAGAGCCGAGATCTGCGTTCATTCCGAGAAATATTCTGCGCATGAGGAAATCGCTCTTTGTGCCGAGCTCGTTCTTTACTCCGCCCACAGTTTCGTCGGTTGTTATGTTTTCGTATTGCGTTTGGACTCTGCCGATTAGCTTGACTGATTTAGTCGTCTTTTCCTTCGGGGATACCATCACCGATTTCTTGGAGACCGCGTCGGCCTCCTGCCTCGTAATGACGCCCTTTGATACCAACAGATCCAGCGTTGCCTTGTCTTGGCCGTAAGATACTGCGGAAGATATTCCGAGAATCGCGGCGATTAGTGCCAATGTGAATTTATATTTCATATTATTGTTTATGGTTCTATGCCGATTTTTTTCCCAATCGACGCCGCGTATCTTCACATAAAAATATTTTATTTCGATTAGCTCTCCGTTTGGTTTGGAATAGTTTTGTCCGCATTTATATCCGATTTTTGTTAGCCCATTGCAAAGCCCCCGTTAGAAGTTTGTTAGGGTGAAAATCTTTGTTGACCTCCGCAAATTAAAATCCCACTTTTGGGCAAGTTATAAAAAAAATATGATAATAACATCGTCCGCAAAAGGGTTGTTTTACAAGCTGTTTTCGGGCACAGTTGTGCTTGGAATCGCAATAATATCGGCGTGCGCATTTGTGTCGTACTCCATAATCGACAAGGCGTATATCAAAAACGTCCAGAGGACGCTTTCAGATTCGGCTGACTTCGTCTCGAAGCTGCTGTCTGAGAATATGCCTAAGCAGGAGCTCTATAGAATATGCCAGTCGTACTCTAAAAACGCCGGCATAAGGACAACGATAGTCGGCTCCAATGGGGAGGTCCTTCTCGATACGGATTTCGACGAGGCGAACATGTCAAACCACTCCGCCCGCAGGGAAATTTCCTCGGCGTTTTTCGGAGAGCGCAAATTTATAACCCGATACTCGGGCACTCTCAACAAGCAGATGATGTATATCGCAATACCCGCAGGAGAAAAAGTGGACGGCCAATACAGGTATTGCGTAAGGCAATCCATACCGATCTCAAACATCAACGACGTCGAAAACGTCATACTCGGGGAAATCGCCGTGTTTATGGCAATAGCGCTGGTATTCGCGTTTGCGCTCTCGTATATGCTTGCGCGAAAAATATCCTCTCCCATACGCCAGCTTACCGACATTGCCTCGAAATTGGCGAAGGAAAATTTTGAGGTCGCGATTCCTTCGTACGACATAGCCGAGGTCCAGACGCTCGCCAAAACTTTCGACGACATGGCAAAAGTCATAAGAGACAAGATACGCTCGCTCAAAAAGCGCAACCTTGAGCTCGACGAAATTTTCGCGAATATGGACGAAAGCGTTTTTATATGCTCCAAAGACGGGCGCGTGCGCAGATTTAACCGCTCGTGCGCGGAGCTGTTTAATATCGACAAGGACATTGAATCCTTGGTGGCGGAGGCGGCTTTTAGAAACAGCGCCATATTGGCGGCAATAGACAAAGTTTTCGAGTCGGGCGCATGCGAAACCGAAATATGCATAGACTCCGACAAAACCTACCAGTTTGTGGGAAACGTCCTTCCGTACGAGTCCAAAACTCCGCGCGCACTAATCGTAATGCGCGACATCTCCATGCAGAAGAAAAACGAATCCCTGCGCAAGGAATTTGTCGCGAGCGTTTCGCACGAATTAAAAACCCCGATAACCTCTATAAAAATTGCGGCTGAAACAGTGCTGGAATCGTGCGAGGTTGGGGACAAACAGGCGGTCCACTTTTTGGAGGTCATATTGAGGGAGTCGGAGAGAATGAACCTTTTGGTTAACGATATGCTGCTTCTTTCGAGGATTGAATTCAACCAGATGTTCGGCACCGAGACGTTTGAAAAGGTCGAGTTAAAGCCCCTCATATCCGAAGCCGTCGCAATCTACGAGGCGGAGGGCAAAAAGCGCGGCGACGAAATAACCGTAAAGTGCCCCGACGGTTTGTGCGTAAACGGAAGCTATACTCTGCTTCAGATGGCAGTCGGGAATTTGATATCGAACGCCATAAGCCACGCGGGCGACGGAGTAAAAATAGAAATAGAAGCAGCGGCCAAGGGCGACGGCGGGGCAGTGTTGACGGTTGCCGACAACGGGAAGGGCATACCGCCGGAGGATTTGCCGAGAGTATTTGAAAGATTTTACCGCGTGGACAAAGGCCGCGCGAGAAACAGCGGCGGCACGGGGCTCGGCTTGGCGATAGTAAAGCATATCGCAATGCTGCACGGCGGAAGCGCAAGCGCTCAAAGCGAGCTTGGCAAGGGAACAAAATTTACAATATCGCTATGACAAAAGAAAACATACTAATTGTCGAGGACGAAGACTCCATCGCAGAATTGATAGCCTTCAACCTTAAAAAGAACGGGTACGAAACGCGCTGCGTCGATTCCGGAGAAAAAGCGATGGATCTCCTGCTCGGCGGCTGGACGTGCGACTTAATTTTGCTCGACTTGATGCTCGCGGGAATGGACGGCCTCGATTTTTGCAGGAAGCTCAGGCAGACGGAGCGCTTTGCCCGGATACCTGTAATAATTCTAACGGCCCGCAGCGAGGAGTCTGACGTAGTAAGCGGGCTTGAATTCGGCGCAAACGACTACATAACAAAACCGTTTAGCCCGAGGATATTAATCGCGAGAATCAGGGCGCAGTTGCGCAACCGCAATCAAGAGGATACGAAGGCGGATTCGTTGGAGTATATCGGAATCAAACTCGACAGGACATTCCACGAAGTTTTGATAGACGGCAAGCCCGCAACTCTGACTGCAAACGAATTTTCCATACTCGATTTATTTATGTCTTCGCCCGGAAGAGTCTTTTCGCGCGACGCCATTATCACCGCCCTGCACGGCGACGGATACCCTGTGACAGACAGGGCAGTGGACGTATCAATCGTAAATCTCCGCAAAAAGCTCGGCGATAAGGCTGCTTACATAGAGACTGTCCGCGGGGTCGGCTACAAAATGAAAAAAATTTGATATTTTTTTTCTTAAAAATACTCAGGGGGCAGGTGAAATCGCAATATTGCCGCGGGATTTTTTGTCTTGCGGCTTTTTTTTTGCGCGGGATTTTTTATGGGCATTGCGGTTCTTTTTTGGCGGGAGTTTTTTTCTGAGATTTTTTTTTCTTTATTTGCCAAAGTTGTCCAAAATGCGGCTGAGAGAAAAAATTGACGGCAGCCGCTTATTATCCTCTCTTTCTCCCAATGCCGCAATTTTTATAAGAATTGAATAAAATCCTACTTCCTAAAATTAAAATATATAAAAATTTTAAGGCAAAAAAAACGCGCGCCATAACGGCGCGCGCGCTTTTTTAACTTAAACCGGCTTATTAGAAGAGCGAATAGGAGACTGTAAAGCCAGCCATCACTATCGCCACCATGCTCATAAGCTTTATGAGAATGTTGAGGGAGGGGCCGGAAGTGTCCTTGAACGGGTCGCCGACAGTGTCGCCGATAACCGCAGCCTTGTGGGCGTCTGAACCCTTGCCACCGAAATTGCCCTGCTCAATGTACTTTTTGGCGTTGTCCCACGCGCCGCCGCTATTTGCCATAAATACGGCGAGGACAAACCCTGACGCGAGCGCTCCGCCGAGGAGCCCCAAAACGCCCGACACGCCGAGCAAGATGCCTGTGAGCACCGGCGCTATAACGGCGAGCAGCGACGGGAAGAGCATTTCCTTTTGCGCAGCTTTTGTCGAAATGGATACGCACCTTGCGTAGTCGGGCTCCGAAGTGCCTTGCATTATTCCGAGATTTTCGCGGAACTGGCGGCGGACTTCATTCACCATTTGATTGGCGGCGCGCCCGACGGCGTTCATTGTAAGCCCGCAGAAAAGGAAGGACATCATCGATCCTACAAACATTCCAAGCAGCACCTTCGGATTCATGAGGTTGACTTGGTACACATTCATAAAGTCAAGCAGGGTTGCGGTTTCGACGCTGCCAGAGACTTCCGTGAATTTCTGTATGGTTTCGCGCGCAAAGTCTGTCGCCTGCGGGGCGTCTTTGAGGCGGACGAGCCCTATGCGCAATTCTTCGACGTACGAAGCCAAAAGGGCAAGGGCGGTGAGCGCCGCAGAGCCGATGGCAAATCCCTTGCCGGTGGCCGCGGTTGTGTTGCCGAGCGAGTCGAGCATATCCGTGCGCTTGCGGACTTCTTTGCCGAGCCCAGCCATTTCGGCGTTGCCGCCGGCGTTGTCGGCTATCGGCCCGTAGGCGTCGGTCGCGAGCGTTATGCCGAGCGTGGAGAGCATACCGACGGCCGCTATGCCTATGCCGTAAAGCCCCCTGCTCATATCGGTGAGGTCGCCGCCCGAGGAGAATCCGTACGCAAGCGCAGTTCCTATTACTATCGCTATTACGGGATAGAATGTGGAAATCATGCCCGTTCCCATTCCGCCGATAATGACGGTCGCGGGGCCGGTTTTAGCCTGTTCGGCTATAAAGCGTGTCGGCTTATAGGCTTCCGACGTGAAGTATTCGGTGATTTTGCCGATGAAAATGCCGGTTCCCAACCCGACTATGATTGAGCCCCAGTTGCCGAGCCACCTGGGCATATCGAGCATGTATAGAATCAAGAAAGAGGCTATCGCGATTAGCACGGAGCTCGCGTTTACGCCCTTGCCAAGCGCGTTCAGCAGTTCTTTGCTGGAGGCGCCGGCCTTTACTCTTACAAAGTAAATGCCCACTATCGAAAGCACTACGCCGAGTGCGCCTATGAGCATCGGGGCGAGAATCGCCTTCATCTGGACTTCGGGAGTCGTCATATAAGCGGCGGCTCCAAGCGCGCTTGTCGCGAGTATCGAGCCGCAGTATGATTCGTAGAGGTCTGCGCCCATGCCGGCGACGTCTCCTACGTTGTCGCCTACGTTGTCGGCGATTGTCGCGGGGTTGCGCGGGTCGTCTTCCGGTATTCCGGCTTCGACTTTCCCGACGAGGTCTGCGCCCACGTCGGCCGCCTTTGTGAATATGCCGCCGCCAACGCGCGCAAAGAGCGCCTGCAAGCTCGCGCCCATGCCGAATGTCAGCATCGTTGTTGTAATAATTACCATTTTATGCGCATGGCTTGCGTCTTCGATAAAGAAGTTGAGCACCAGAAACCATACGGAGATGTCGAGAAGCGCGAGCCCCACAACTACAAGCCCCATTACCGCGCCCGAGCGGAATGCCACGCGCAGGCCCTTGTCGAGGGAGTGGTTCGCCGCCCACGCCGAGCGGTTGGAGGCGTAAGTCGCGGTTTTCATTCCGAAGAATCCGGCCAAGCCCGAGAAAAATCCGCCGGTGATGAATGCGAAGGGCACCCAGTCGTTCTGCACTTTCAGGCCGTACGCCAAAAAGGCGAAAAACAGGGTTATGACGACGAATACAATCGCCACCACCTTGTATTGTTGGCGTAGATACGCGAGCGCCCCGCTGCGGACGTGTCCCGCGATTTTCCGCATTATGTCGGTGCCTTCCTCCTCCTTTTTCATTCCGGAGTAGAAATGCCAGGCGAAGGCAAGCGCTATTATTGATGCTATCGGGACAATCCAGAATACGGACGGGATTCCCCCGTCCGCGCCGACCGTCTGGGCTGCTCCCAAAAGCGATATTGTCGATGCGATATTCATATTTGTGCTCTCTTTTTATTATTGGATTCTGCGGATTTTAGGCCGTAAAATCTTAAAAAATTCGGCTTTTTTTTTCTTCGGGAAAAGAGGCTTTTCGGAGTCGAAAAATAAAAAGCCAATATTTTTTTCCAATCTTGCCAAGCGGCGATTGAAATTTCCAGTTTTTTTTTTCAATATTTTACATTTACGCTTTTTGCGCCCGCGTTTTACATCTGAAAAATTGCGGCACGCGCGTTTTATATGTTTTATTGTGAAGCTTGCGGGGAGGTAAATTTTTTATTAAAAGCTCAGCAACCTTCAAAAGAAACGTGTGGGCGGGGATAGGCGCGCATCTCTATGCCAAGTCATTCTTGATTTTCCGGGATTTTACTGAGTAAAACATTTAAAATTTAGTTGCCCGAAAGCGCCAAGCAGGCATTATGGATAAAAATTATGAGTTCGTTTTTGAAAGCCGTAAGATTTGCGAGGGAAAAGCCGGCGGGTTGCACTGTCGCTTCCCTCATATCGCTTGCAATGATGCTTGGCGTGGTTGTCGCGGCGTTCTTGCTGTTTTTCGCGTTTATAGGTGTGCGCGCCTTCCGTGAAACTCTCGCCTCCTCTACGGGGTTCTACCCAATCTACGAAAACGCCTTCGTAAATGTTTTTACGGGGGAGTTTACCATCGACCGCCTGACTTTGTTCAACCCGCCGGCCTACGAAAGAATCTCCACAGACGGGCACCCCGAAGACGCCAAGCCTTTCGCAAAGATTAAAAACTTAAAAATGCGGGTTTCTCCGTTTTCCCTTTTAAGCGGTTCATTAAAGATTTCAGATTTCTGCGCGGAAGTCGAAATTTTGAACT
>ENA-UONT01002131-UONT01002131.1-human-gut-metagenome-genome-assembly--contig:-CS20-NODE-2131-length-14691-cov-5.252801_pt1 | contig 14691 bp, 12 predicted proteins | sample MGYA00242459_ERZ724006 | MGnify/ENA metagenome assembly ERZ724006 | reverse complement strand
GCTGGATTAATGCTATGCGTCTGGGCAAAAATATTGTCATTCCTAATGTAAACACAATAAAGGAAGAAAACCCAGAGGAATATGCTGTTTATGAAAGACTGTTTGTTCAATCCCTGATTGCCGTCCCCTTCATACCGAGCCCTACAGGCTTTCTCGTAATTCGAAATCCCTCCCGCTATATTGATCGCTCCAGTATGCTCAGCGCGCTGGCCCATGTACTGCACCACGCTATGGCTCAGCAAAAAGCAATTGAGAGTGCAAAATTAGCTCCTACGCCTGACTTGGTAACGAGTAGCAAAGATGTTGCTATAAACTTTTTCGGTGACATGGAGATCTGCACCAAAAAGGGAATCCTGAGTGAGCGGTTCTTCAATTCGCCAAAAAGCAGCCGTGTCATTACATACATTATCCTCAACCCCAAAACGGCACACCCACCATTGGAAATTTATCACGCTCTTTGGCCTGATGAGTGTGTTGAGCCGGAGGTAGCCGGCAGAAACATACGCGGCTATATTTATCGTTTCCGACAGGCTTTTTCGCTCATATGCGATTACCCACTCATTGAATCAACGCCCAATGGATATCGCTTGAATCCAAATCTGAACATTATCACAGATGTACAGCAGTTTGACCGTCTGGTTGAGGCAACCAGGCAGTCATCATCAGAATTTCAGAAAATAAACCTCATGAAAAAGGCCGTGAAATTATATCGAGGAGCAATGTTCCGTGGCGCACAGGATGAACATTGGATCATCAGCCAGGTCAATCTATACCGACTTCGCTATGTGTCCCTGGTCAACGACCTCCTGCGTGCTCTTGCGGAAACACAGGATTATGCCTGCGTCCAGCATTATGCGCTGAACGCCGCAGAGCTCATGCCTGGGAACCTGAAAGCACACTATTGGCTGGTTGTGTCCACCTATCATCTCGGCTCCATCGCACTGGCCAAGAACGAGTTGCTTCGTGCCAAAGAGATTCTCACTTCTGAAGAATACACCATATTGGAGGATTATCTCAGAAAAAGTGAGGATGTCTCCTGGGAGAAGCTGATCAAATAGTGTATCGCCGCATATAACACCATAAATGACTTGATTTTCGGAGAGGAAGTGGTTGTTTAACACGCTACATGACGCAAGCGCATTCCGAACACCTGTATATAACGCATTATGTGACGGCCCTGCGACGGGCCAAATGACCCCCGTAATTTAGATTGATTGAGCAAGAGCTCGACATCTGAATTACGGGGGTCGTTACTTTGAGACCAACACTTTCTCCGATGGGGGTGCTTTTGCATTTGCTTGCATAAGCACCCCTTCTTTTTTTGCCCGTAAGTACATCTGCTGTCGTGGACCTCCGCTCTGAAATTTGGCTCACATCCAAATTTCAAAACGGAGGAAAGCACTATGCGCTTTAATAGAGAAGACTATGGTTCACGGATTAGAAACTTGCGGAAAAAACGTGGGCTCACACAGGAACAGCTGGCAGAAAAGATGAATGTCAGCACTCCTTACATAGCAAAAATCGAAAATGGGAAACAAACCGGCCCAATCGAATTGGCTGTAGAATTTGCAGAATTCTTTGCGGTTTCTCTGGATTATCTCCTGGTGGGAAAAGGAGATTTTGCAGAGGAACAAAAGCGCGGACTGCGGATGGCCATTTCTCTTCTGTCTGAATTGGAGGCATCTCTCTAAAAACTTTCCATTTTGGGTTGGTGAACTTTCCATTCTGTTTCTGTTGGAGAAATTGGCGCGGAGTTACAATTTTCGTGAGATCAAAATATCTCATGGAACCTTGAAAAACACCGCCCCATCGGCGGTCATATCCGGTAACTTGAATACGTTAGCTGACAGAATGAGCGTCAGGCCGAGTGCGCGAAGACCACCTGTGCGGAGCATTTCGCATCAAAGGACGGCCATATAAGGTGCAGAGCGATACCCACTCAGGCCAGGACAGCCTTGGCAAGCTGTTTCGCCACAACCCTGTCAGCCTATAATGATACTTCTGTTTACGCAGCTCGGAGAGATCCTCGGAGGGGTGAGAGTCCCATGATGTGCGCCAGCACAGTTCAAGTTGCCGCCCTGCCTGGGGAAGTAGTGTCGAATACAGGCAAACAAAACTATTGTCAAAGAACGGAAGGCCGCTCCAGACTTGGAACCTATGTGTGCTCTTCTGACCTTTGGGAGCGGCCTTCTGTTTCCTTTGATAGTAGAGATATGGGAATCGGTCATAGTCTTTTATCTACCTCCTTTTCAAGATATCTGAAACATCCGCCATCCTTTCATTGTCCCCATACACCCCCGACTCCAAGACTCCCTGATTGGTTCCCATATTTCTGCTATCAAAAGCAGTATAGGAAAGCGAGGGATCATAATGGAAAATATTGATTTGTGCGGCGTCATCCAGCTGCTCCGTTCGTTGGTAGCGCAGAAGAAAACAACGAAAAAAGAGGCCCGGAAGATATTGTCCCGAATTGCCGCGCAGACTGGTGCCAGCATTGTAATTTCCTTTTGAATTGTTGCTCTTTTCAATAGCTATTTCAGGGGTGTTGTGGTATTGTTTGTGTTGCCAAAGGAGGTGAACTGACATGGCAGAGAAGCGAATGACGGACGGCAGCATGGCGCTGCAGGAAAAGCAGTATCGAGTCATAACCATCGAGGCCACGGAAAAGCCTAAGAATGTAAAACTGCGGGTGGCTGCCTACGCCCGTGTCAGTTCGGCCTCGGATGACCAGCTCAACTCCTTCGCCGCACAGAATGCGTACTACACCAGCCTGATTTCCAGCAAGGAAAATTGGAGCATGGTGGACATATATGCCGACGAGGGCATCACCGGCACATCAGCCGAGAAGCGCGAGGACTTCCAACGGCTCCTTGCAGACTGCCGCAGAGGCCTGATCGACCGAGTGTTAGTAAAGTCCATATCCCGCTTTGCCCGCAACACGAAGGAATGTCTGGAAGCGATTCGGGAGCTGAAATCGCTGGGGGTTGGAGTGTGTTTCGAAAAAGAGAACATCGACACCGCAACCATGTCCGGCGAAATGATGACTGCACTGTTCGCATCCTTCGCTCAGGCCGAAAGCGAATCCATCTCCGGCAATATGCGCTGGAGTTACCAGAAAAGGATGCAAAGCGGGACATTTCTCCCATCCTCTGTTCCATACGGATACAGAATTTGCAATCGTCAGATCGTAATTGATGAGGAAGAAGCCAAAATCGTCCGCAGAATTTTCAAGGACTACCTTGCTGGTATCAACATGGCAGAGATTGCGGCATCACTAAATCGCATGGGAATACCAAAGCGGAAGGACAACGCCGAAATTATCTGGCATAAAACCTCCATACGATATATGCTCTCCAACGAGCGATATGTCGGTGATTCGCTATGGCAAAAAACATATATGACAGATGCGTTTCCCCCTGTAATGGTACGAAACCGTGGTGAAAAAGAAATGTATTATGCCGAGGCAACGCACCCAGCAATTATTACAAAAGAAGAATTTGACGCAGTTCAGATGCTCCTTGGGCAACGCGCGAAACGAGAAGCATGCCCCGAAAACAAATCCCCATTCGATCAAAAAGTATTCTGTGGTCAGTGCGGAACATCCTTTCGAAAAAAAGTCAGCCATGGGAAAGTTTTCTGGAGCTGCAGGAAGCACAATGAGGACATCCTGAGCTGCCCTGTTACGCAAGTGCTTGATGCCGAAATTCGCAGGGCATTCCTTCGATTGCATTACAATCTCAAGATACACGGTGAGGCTATCCTCACCGAAATGCTCAACTCACTCCAGGCAATCCGCAACCGTCGGATGCTATGGAGCCTGGACGTCATTGAACTCAACAAACAAATATCGGAATTGACCAGTCAGAATCAAATGCTGGCCACGCTGAAACAGCAGGGCCTCATTGATCCTGACATTTTTATATCTCAGAACAATGAGCTGACCGAACAGCTCCGTACCGCAAAGCTGAAAAAGGAACGCCTGCTGGTCGCTGATGGCGACAGCACCATCGCCCAAACGCGGGAACTGATGGAAATACTGGATGCAGGGCCGGACTTCCTTGATGACTTCGATGCGGAGCTGTTCGGTGAACTCGTTGAGAAAATCATTGTAGACAGCAGCGAACAGCTCCGCTTCCGCCTGAAAAACGGATTAGAACTGGTCGAGATCATAGAGAGGACGGTGCGGTAATGGGCATCCGAAAGCAGCCCTTTGGATACCGGGTGGAAATGGGTGAGGTTGTTCTCCACGCCCAAGAAGCGAAGCTGGTGGAGTATATCTTCCAACAATACCTTTGCGGAGCCTCCTTCAACATATTAGTGGCCCAACTGCGGGAACAGCCCATTCCCTATGACGAGGGAAGGCTTTGGAACAAAAACATGGTCGCCCGAATTTTAGAGGACCGTCGCTATACCGGAGATGGTGCTTATCCGGCCATCATTGACCAGAAAACACTGAGCCGAGTTCTCGAGAAGCGCAGCGCAAAACAAGCTCCTGCACAAAAAACAGAAGCGCAAAAGCTCCTGCGCCGGCTCAGCGGCCATACCGCCACAGAACAGATGGAACAGCAGGTGCTGAATCTGCTCAATGGTCTGATTATATCACCGGAACGCATCACGCTTCCAGAGCCGGAACATCTGCCCAAAACCCCAGTACAAGCGTTGCAAAGGGAATTGGATACCGTGATGGACCAACAGCCAATCGATGAGGATGCCGCTCAGAAACTCATCCTGGCCATCGCCGCAGCACAATATAGTGCCATAAATCCGAACCAGTACGAGACTATCCGGCTCCGCAAGCTGCTCTCCAAGCAGGAGCTTATGACTGAGCTGGACGCTGAATTGCTTCAAAGTTCCGTCTCAGCTATCCTGTGCTATAGAGATGGAACCATGGATATCCAATTAAAAAACCACCAGATGATAGGAAGAAGTGAAACAGTATGAGAGAAAGCCCGCCTAAAGTTATTACCATTCCTGCAAAGCCGGAGGCCGCAGCCCAGCAGACCATCAAGCGGCAACTTCGTGTGGCTGCATACTGCCGTGTCTCCACCGACGATGAGGAGCAGCTCACCAGCTATGAAGCCCAGCAGAACTACTACACCGACAAGATCATGACCAACTGCGACTGGACTATGGCCGGGATCTTTGCTGACGAGGGCATCACAGGCACCTCGGCCCGAAAACGGCCTGAATTCCTGAAGATGATCCGGATGTGCAAGCAAAAGAAAATCGACATCGTCCTGACCAAATCCATCTCTCGCTTCGCCAGAAATACGGTGGACTGCCTGAACTACATTCGTGCCCTGCGAGAGCTTGGCATCGCAGTGATCTTCGAAAAAGAAAACATCAATACCCTGGAAGCAGACAGTGAGATCCTCATCACCATGCTGGGAGCTTTCGCCCAGGCTGAAAGTGAGAGCATCAGCGCCAATGTCCGCTGGGGCAAGCGCCAGGCCATGCGGGAAGGAAAAGCCATCATTCAGTACGACCGCCTCTATGCCTACGAAAAGGGCGAGGACGGAAATCCTAAAATCATCCCGGAGCAGGCCGAGGTGGTGCGGTCAATCTACCATCAATACCTGACCGGCGCCAGCCTTCGGATGATCAAGGAGCGGCTGGAGGCTGAGCAGATCCCCAATGTGTCTGGAAAAGCTCAGTGGACCATCACAACTATCCGCAGTATCTTGCGAAACGAGAAATATTGCGGAGATGTCCTGCTACAGAAAACCTATATCAGCGACTGCATCAGCCGAAAGGTCATTCGCAATACCGGACAGCTCCCCATGTATCTGGTACAGAATCACCATGATGGGATTGTAGATCGCAAAACCTTCGATGCCGTACAGGCAGAGATAGCGCGGCGCAGTGCCGGAAAGAGCCCCTCCAAAAAGAATGCGCCCACCGGCATGGCATCCTACGCCAGCAAATATGCCCTCTCGGAGCGGCTGGTCTGCGGTGAATGCGGAACGCTGTACCGCAGATGCACCTGGTCCAAGGGCGGCAAAAAGCGTGTGGTATGGCGCTGCGTCAGCCGCCTGGACTATGGAACAAAATACTGTCACAACTCGCCCACGCTGGATGAGGAACCTCTCCAGCGGTCGATCCTCGCCGCTATCAATTCCGTCATGAGTCAAAAAAGCACTCTTATCCGGCAGATCACATCCGCCATGGAGGTGGAGCTGGCCCCGGTACCCGATGAGAGCATAAGTCTTGCGGCAATCGAACAGCGGCTGGACGAGCTGAACAACCTGACTCGAGAGCTGGTGGCAGAAGCCGCACGAACTAAGGATGCCGAGGCATACACCGCCCAGCTGCGAGAAATTATGAATGAGGCTGCCGAATTAAAAGAAAAGCGAGCCTACATAGAAGAACAGCGGCAAAATAACACACAGGCAGTCCAGCGCATAGAGGATGCGGCAGCCGCTATGGAACAGGCATCCTGCCATATCTGTGAATGGGATGAAGCCCTCATCCGGCAGCTGGTGGATACGGTCAAAGTCCACTCTGCCGAGAAAATCACGGTATACCTCCGGGGCGGCGTTCAAGTCGACCAGGATATGATATAATGAGTGAAAGAAGGTGAAGCAATCATGATCTATGCCACAGGCGATACCCATGGCAACTTCCAACGGTTTGCTCCAGAACACTTCCCAGAGCAGGCTCAAATGACCAGGGATGATTTTATGATCATCTGCGGCGACTTCGGCGGTGTATGGGAAGGCGGCAAAAAGGATGCCCGCAGCCTGGACCGGCTGGAAAACCTACCGTTTACCACGCTGTTTGTCAGCGGCAACCACGAAAACTTCGATCTGCTGGGAAAATACCCCGTAGAGGAATGGAACGGCGGGAAAATCCAGCGCATTCGGCCCCATGTAATCCATCTAATGCGCGGGCAGGTCTTCGACCTGCAGGGATATTCCTTCTTCACCATGGGCGGTGCCAGGAGTCACGATATTGATGATGGTATTCTGAATCCCAATGCGCCGGATTTTGAAGAACAGTATTGGGCTCTCCGAAGAATGGGCGCCCGCTTCCGGGTCAACCATCATTCCTGGTGGAAACAGGAGCTTCCCAGTAAGTCCGAGTATGAAGAAGCTCGGCGCAATCTGGAACGCATTCACTATGAGGTGGACTATGTGATCACCCACTGCGCCCCAAGCAATATTGTTGACATACTGGGAAACGGCGGATATGTCCACGACCACCTGACCGACTTCTTGGAGGAAGTCAGAGAACAAGCCAAGTTCCACTACTGGCTGTTCGGACATTACCACGACAACAGGATCATCGACAACCGCTTCGTTCTGCTCTGGGAGCAGATGGTGCAAGTGGTATAAACAGGCCAAAGAGAAGCACAGGAAATACTCCTGCGTTTCTCTTTGGCCTGTTTCTGAATAAGGAAGATTCTGCCGGAAAGGAGTAAGCCATGAACATCCGCAAAAACATCGATTACTCTGCCATGTTTGCCGCTATGGATACGGCAATGGCCACCGGAATGTCTCAGATGGAACTGTACTGCCAGCTGGGCGCTTTGGTCTGTGACAGACCAGAAAAGGGTGCTGCCGTCGCAGCTGCCGAGTACCTGAAAAACCGTTACCAGGATGCTTCCGGCTTCTCTCCCCGCAACCTGCGCCGGATGCGGGATTTCTACCGGATGTATGGTGGGAAACCGGAACTGCTGAAGCTGGCCATGGAGGTCAGCTGGACACACAATGTGGTCATTCTGGAAGCAGAACTGAGTCTGGAAGAACGGCGCTGGTACTTGCGCGCTACCCGGCAATTCGGGTGGTCAAAGGCTGACCTCCAGAAAAAGATTGCGGCAGAGGCCCATCTGGAAGTCCTCCTCGACGAATCAGAGGTTCCGTGCTATACTGAATGCGAAGACAGCAAATTGGAGTGTTCAACGTATGATCAAGATACTTTTTCTCTGCCACGGCAACATTTGCAGAAGCCCGATGGCCGAGTTTATTATGAAGGATCTGGTGAAGAAGGCCGGTCTGGAGCAGAGCATTCAGATCGAGTCGGCAGCCACCAGCACAGAGGAGATCGGCAATCCGGTGTATCCGCCGGCTCGCCGCAAGCTGTCCGAGCATGGCATCGATTGCTCCGGCAAGAGAGCCCGTCAGCTGCTGAACAGCGACTACGAGAAATACGACTTTCTGATTGGTATGGATCATGCCAACCTGCGGAGTATGTACCAGATCTGCGGCGGCGATTTTGCCGACAAGATGCATCTGCTGATGGACTTTACCAACCGTCCCGGCGAGGTAGCCGATCCGTGGTACACCGGGGATTTCGATACGACCTGGCGGGATGTGGAGGAAGGCTGCCAGGGACTTCTTCAAAAAATCATCAACAAGGAGGTGTAAGTGCGTGGACAAACTGGTTGTCAGGGGAACCGAGATCAGTGTACAATGGAATTCCAGCCGGGATGACTTTATCAGCTTGACGGACATTGCCAAGCTCAAGGATAGCGACAATCCCCGATACATTATTCAAAACTGGCTTCGCAACCGGAATACGATTGAGTTTCTTGGTGTCTGGGAGTCCCTTTACAACCCGGAGTTTAACCGTGTCGAATTCGATGCGTTTAGGAGTCAGGCCGGTCTGAACAGTTTTGTGATGACTCCCCAAAAGTGGATAGAGGCAACCGGCGCTATCGGTATCGTCTCAAAAGCTGGTCGATACGGCGGCACTTATGCACACAAAGAGATTGCCTTTGAGTTTGCCTCCTGGATTTCTGTTGAATTCAAGCTGTATCTGGTCAAGGAATTTGAGCGGCTCAAGACCGAGGAGATGAAGCAACTCGGCTGGGACATCAAGCGAAACCTGGCCAAGATCAACTACCGCATCCATACGGACGCCATCAAGGAGAATCTGATTCCGCCGGAGCTTTCCGCAAAGCAGGTCTCCATGGTGTATGCCAGTGAAGCCGATGTTTTGAACATGGCCCTGTTCGGTATGACTGCAAAACAGTGGCGGGACAGCCATCCGGATCTGAAAGGAAATATCCGAGACTACGCCAATGTCTCGCAGCTGGTCTGCTTGTCCAATCTGGAAAATCTGAATGCGGTGTTCATCAACGAGGGGATGTCTCAGGCTGAGCGGCTGGCAAAGCTCAATGCCATCGCTATCAGCCAGATGGAGATTCTGACGCAGGATTGAATGAGCCCCGCTTTTCGAACTATTTTATCGAAAAGCGGGGCTCGTCGCATGTGGAAAGCCTTGTGATAAGAGGTTTTCCGCTTTTTGTAGCTCCTGATTTGTTTTTCAAAATTCCTCAAACGCAAAAACAATATTTTTATATCGGGCTGAAATTTAGACAGTACTTTTCGATAAAGCAGGCTTGTAAGCATCTTCAAATGCCTGTGGTGTCTTATAATTCAGCGTTTGGTGAGGCCGCACTTCATTATAGAACCGAATATACTCCGCTACGCTTCTGCGGAAATGTTGTTCAGAGGTATAGTCCTTCCGGTAGGCTTCCTCTCTCTTGAATGTCGAGAAAAAGGTCTCGGCCACAGCGTTGTCCAGCGGTCTGGCCGTAGCGGAAAAGGATTGCTTTACTCCATATTTTTGGAACAGGCCTGTCACTGCTTTCGACATGTATTGTTTCCCGCGGTCACTGTGGAAAGTTAGGTTTTGAGGTTGTCCACGCTCCTGAAATGCAGCCTTAAAGGTGGCGGTGACCAGGTTTGTGCTCATGTTTCGGGATACCCGCCACCCGACAATTTTGCGCGAGTACAAATCCAAGATAATGCAAAGATAGACCCAGTAGCTTTTGATTTTGAAGTATGTAATATCGCTGACCCATATCTGGTTCGGATGACCTGCTGCAAACTCCCGTTTCAGCAGGTTTTGCTTTTCATATTGTTGTTTGCGCTTGAACTGCCTTTTTGCATCTATCCGGACACTGCTGAGGCCCATTTCCTGCATGATGGCTAAAATGCGTTTCTTGCTTACATGGATACCGCCGTCCGCCAAGACAATGCGTATCTTTTCCGCACCGAAGCGTTGTTCGCTGTCATCAAATGCTTGCTTGACCTTCAGCCTAAGTTGAGTCTGCTCCTTCTCATACTTGCTGCGTTCTGCTCTACGGAAGATGTGGTTGTAGAAGGTTCCTCTTGCAACCCCCAGCGCATCACAAAGCTCATGTACGCTGTATGGATTATCCGGCCGGTTATATAGTTCCTCCAGAGTGGCAAGCTTTTTCTGTAATGGTACACTGGAGAGATAGCCGGAGTGATGGATGATTTCCATATAATGCTCCAACTTTTTCAGCCGCCGGGCCATTGCATCAAATTCCGCAGGTGTGTAGGTGCGATTGGGCATTTCGATAGAGCAGTATTCTTTGCGCCATTGATATAGAGTGCTTTGAGAAATATGGAGTTCCTGGCTTAACGCTTTGATAGATTCGCCTTTCTCATAACGACGAATGGTCTGCACCTTGAGTTCGACGGGATATGTAGTTGGCATAGTATCAACTCCTCTTATAGGTGATACTATTATTTTAGTTTCTTATTGTTTAATTAACAGATATGGTCTGCAAAGCAAATCGAAATGCAATGTCTTCATCCTGCCACTATTTGTTGACTTTTAGAGAAAACGGCATAATATCCTTATTTCTTGTAATTTGTACCAGCATCTATTATAATGCAAGTAGAGTTACCTAAGGATGAGAGCCGCACCCCAAAAACAAGTGGAGGTCTGGTTTGTATGCAGATTGTAACAAAATCTATTCGTATTATTGATTACGAGGCTCAAAGAATTTATATTAGGGAAACCCCAGCTTCGTTTGATGAGTATGTCAATGAGTTGATCAATCATATAAATGAAAATAAGAATGTTCGTGAATTCAAAACCAGGTCTGCTGACACAGAAGTTATTGGATGCATTAGGCATATTTTAAGGACTCCGGATGATGCAGAACTTGTTTCTGAAAAGACAGATTCTATTGCACGTAGGCTGCTAATCAAAGAAATCGACGCGCAGCAACGTGTAGCTCGAATGGATACAAATGTTCAAAAAGGAAGCCTTGTTCAGGCTTTACTATTTGACGAGGAAAATGATTTATCAATTTATCTTTTAGCCAAAGTAGAGCACAGTGACTTTGTTGATGATGCAGATTTCTCCTTCAAGAGTGGCTTCTCTAAGGACAAAAAAACAGTCTGGAAATCATGTATGATTGAGCTGGCATCTCTTGACGCTGATACATATACAGCCAAAATATACTCTAATACAGTGGCAAAGTATTGGAGCAGTGATTTTTTGGAATTGGATGAAATGGTTAGCGATGAAAGCAACACCTCCAAAGCTTTTAAGGCAATTGAAAGCACACTTAACCGAAATATTCGCAATATTGCACCAAGAGATCACACCATAATTCGCAATGCAGTAATTTCTTACTTTAAAAACCATGAGCATTTTGATTATGCAGTAATGCTTGATAGTATTTTAAGCAACTATCATACCACTGATTTAACAGAAGAAAAACTGCAGGCATTAAAAACCAAACTTGCTGAATTACCAGAGAAAAGGCACTTTGACCGCCAGTTTTCTCCCGTACCTTCTGTCATTAATGCTCGTATTAAAAAGGTTTACGATGTCAATGATGGAATTCAGATTAGGATTACTGATGAAGTTCACCAACTCGAGGAAACTATTAGTGCCTATCAAGAACCAGACGGAAGTCGATTTATTCGAATTAAAACAAACAACGAACTAACCTATCGTCGTTTCTGTAGTACGATTCAAAATGGTGTTCCAGAATAGTTGAACAGCCAGCGTGAGGAGGGGAATCATGAACTATATTGCTTCTTTACAAGCATTGTTCCAAAGTAGTGAGCACCGACTCTCTGAGCGCAGTAAAATCTTAGACATGGAGTTCAACTTTTCTGTTGATTTGCTTCCAGATTATGATCAGATAGCAGAACTTATCCAATCTTTCCCTGACAGAGACATTGTTGGAGTCTCTTTGACCAATGAAAACGATGATATATTTTATCTATCATCGACTGACTTATCTGCAAAAAGCAAATACGATTCTTTTAAAGATGAATGTGAATATAGTGAGCAAATTTCAGCCAAAATTTCAATTAATAAAGATATTCAAAATGGGCTAATTTCCATATATAGCTTTTCCAGCTTTTCTGAGGAGTTGTGTGATCTTTCGTTAGACGGAGTAATGACAACATTTTCGGCGTTGTTAAACGAATCAAGCCAACTTATATTTGAGGTATTTGACACAGATATTTTATTTAAAACCAAAACTATGCTTTTTTCATCCGCTCCGCAGAGAGTAGTGTTCCAGAACTTTGACCGCAAAAGCAGACTGAACGCATGCTCAGAAGGAACCCATTTTTATGACCAACCACGCTATCAACTTCTTCCTGATGATTTTCAGATAGACATAGACTTTGAAGGCAATCCATTATCAGAAACTTTCATAAAGCTTTCAAATATTTTCTCTTTGATCTACTTATCATCTTCTGCATCGCTGCATGAAGAGGTGTTAGAATTACACATCGCAGGCCAACGTACGCTCGAGTTTAAGTGTCAATGTGCATTGATTACTTCTAATCCAGAGTTATATAAAATATATAATTGGATTTATACAGATGGAAATGCAACAGATAAGTCTTTGATCGCACGAAACATACTTTGTCTGCATTGTAGATTCTCAGATATTCAAAGGATTGACGGTAAAACATTTGCGTCTATTCAATCAAATTATAATTTGTACCTTAAAGATAACGTAGCTCAATACATACAATTAACCAACAAGTTGTCCGAGTTCATTTCTGATGTAGTATCAAAAACTGGTGATTATGCTATTTCTATACTCGACAAATTTAAAAATAATTTGTTTGCAATTTTAGGTTTCCTTTTTACTGTCATTTTAGCTAATATCGTTTCTGATCAGCCCCTTAATAATATTTTTACCCGTGACATTGTTTTCATATTAGAAGCAGTATTATTTGGTTCAATTATCTATTTAGTTATATGTGTACTTGAAACAAAGTACAAAATACGGAAGATTCATGATAGTTACGATGCGTTGAAGCAAAATTATTCGTCCATATTAACTCCAGATGACATTAACATGGTGTTTGATAATGACAAGATCATGACAGAAATGTCATCTGAAGTAGATAGGGGAATATGTAGATATGCTTGCTTATGGGGCGCATTCATATTAGTATCGCTAATTGCCGTAGAAATGATTAGCGAAGAACCTATCATCCGGCCCTTATTGCAACAGCTATTCGCCATGATAAAAAGCTCAATAAATTAATTTGCGCTCCAGCTTCCACACCAATAAAGTGAATGAGCCCCGCTTTTCGAACTGTTTTATTGAAAAGCGGGGCTCATCGTATGTGGAAAGCCTTGTAGTAAGGGACTTTCCACTTTTTGTAGCCCCTGATTTGTTTTTCAAAATTCTTCAAATGCAAAAACAATATTTTTATGTTGGGCAGAGATTTAGACGATACTTTCCGAAAAGCAACAAGCATTACAGTTTACTTGTTTCTTGTAATTTGTATAAACTTATATTACAATAAAAAATAATTTTAAGTGAGCGCCACACGAAAGTCAATCAAAATGTTGCAACACTATAGTGCAAAGAAAGGCATATTATGGAATTTAAACTAAACGAATACCACCATAATATCTCTGATAAAGATTTATTAAATGATGTTGCTCGTGTAGCAAAGGCCTTAAACAAGGCGAATTTAACTAAAAAGGAATATACACAAAACGGTCAATATGGCGTAGAAACAATTTGTAGACGTTTTGGCAGTTGGCTCAAAGTTCTCAAATTATGTAAACTGGAATCAAATCAGTTCCAATTGGCTGCCGCAAGTAGTTCTCATTTGTATACTTCGATTTCAAATAGAGATTTATTAGATGATATTATTCGTGTTTCAAAGATTTTGGGCAAAGAGTCTTTTAGCAGCAGGGAGTATAATGACCTTGCAAAATATAGTAGTTCAACTGTTTTTAAACGCTTTAAATCATGGAACGATGCATTAGATAAAGCGGGACTTCAACCTTATAAGTAAATTTCGGAAAAACGCATTGAAACTGTTTCCCTTCTTGAAGAAATAGAACGCATGTGGATTACTTTAGGACGGCAGCCAACAGTAAGTGATATAAAAAACGGATACTCAAAATATGCACTTAATACTTTTAGTCGCCGGTTCGGCGGTTGGCGAAATGCACTTGAAGCCTTTGTCGTATGGATTAATGATGAACAAAATGATATTCAGGCAATGGAGAGTAAAACAGACCAGAGTGTAGAGGACGATCCGCTTATCCTCAAAAAAGATTTAGTCCCTCAGGACACTCCTCTGTCTATTATAAAGCACAAAACTAAACGAGACATTAACCTTCGACTTCGGTTCCTGGTGATGAAACGTGATAATTTTAAATGCTGTGTCTGTGGAGCATCTCCAGCAAAAGATTCAGAAGTCGAACTTCACGTTGACCACATTATTCCCTGGTCTAAAGGTGGAGAAACGGTCATAGGAAATTTGCAAACACTTTGTAGTAAATGCAATTTGGGAAAAAGTGACTTGATCGAATAAATATATGACCATACATTATTACATTATTTTTAGCAGGCATCTATACTGTTGCGATGTTCCATGCAGAGTGTCCTTATAGGATCTGAGTATCCTGTAATGGACACTCTGCTTT
>ENA-UONT01002111-UONT01002111.1-human-gut-metagenome-genome-assembly--contig:-CS20-NODE-2111-length-14780-cov-7.989134_pt1 | contig 14780 bp, 7 predicted proteins | sample MGYA00242459_ERZ724006 | MGnify/ENA metagenome assembly ERZ724006 | reverse complement strand
AGCGGCTTACCTATCTGCTGACACTATCCACTTACCGATGTGCTGACCTCACCGCGAGTAAAGTTGAACTCGTAACAACATACCTTACATCAGGTATTCGCTTATATAGATCCTCTATGAAAATGCGAACCGCATCGGGAACACTTCCATGGTGATAAATAACACCCTTCTTCAGGCACGCAATCAAATTATACTGTGGTTGCAGATATTCTGACAAGTTTTTACACGCGTCTAAAACATCCTGAGATGTAACATCCGGGAGTTGGCTTGCCAAATTAATTGAAAATTCCTCAATGTCCATAGGCTTATTCAAATAAATAATATTTTTCTGAGCTGCATTTCGTGCAACCTCTTCTTCCTCGTAGTTAGCAAGTCGGTATGCCTCCAGCTTGTAAAACTGTCCTAAAAATTGATCGTAAAAGAACTTGCCCTCCCCAGACCTCAGGTCGTAAACATAGTATCTTTCAGACTTTATGTACTCGTGAACTTGAAAACCATTTAATGAACATTCAACATAGCGAGGAAGCAGATTTTGGGGATTTGATACAAATGGTGTTAAAAATTTGAACGCAACATCGGGATTCCTTTTTTTCGCGATAATGATTGCGCTGGCTAAAATGATGCTCCTCGATGAATCCTCCAATAATTCATGTGCCTCATCAATAATGATGCAGTCAAAAGCAAGCCGAGAATCTTTTTTTAATAGACATTGAAAACGTTCTTGGGTAAGCACAGCAATGCAGTTATCATCTCCGCTATTATACATTTCAGGATGTACAATGATTTTCCTTTTAGAAACTATCCCTGAAGCAACAATACGTTTTTTCATCTGCATAAGTAATGCCTTAGTTGATGTAATTATGCAGATTTTCCCTTTGGAAAACTGTTTTATTGCTTCCAATATAAGTTCAGATTTACCATACGATGTTGGCGCAACGACAGACAACGTATCGTCTTTCCCGCGTATAAAGAAATCGCTAAGTTCCCTTTGTTCCTCTGTTTGGTAAATTGACTCATGATGGTACTGTTCAACGGAAGCATCTTTCCATGCAGAAAGGAAATTCTTTGCTTTTTCTAAAATGTAATGGTCTTCAATAAATTTACTAACAGGATATAAGCCATAGACATTTGCTATTTCATAGAGAGGTCTATAATTCCCAGAATTATTACAATAGCTCACTATAATTCTATAGCCAAGATGTTGAAGAGTCACATCCTCAATATTAATGAGATAGACGGCAACAGATATTAGCTTTTCCAGATTTGCAAATTCTGCTTCTCCGGTAATCATATATTTTGAATAAAGTTCCGAAAATTCAGTATTTTTCAATTTGCGAAGAGTTAACTCATTCCCCATCATTTGCCTCACTTTCCAAGAACCGATAAACCGCATCATATGTAGATTTCTGAATAGCGACTGTAATTAACGAAGCAAACAATTTCTCACTGGCAACTCGATTGTGCTTTGCTTCAACTTTGACGCAATCAACTTTCTCTTCAATGGGGTTAAATAATACGCCAACCAGAATTACATTTTTATCTTGACTAATGTATTTCTCAAGCTCAGCATCATCTGAATATTTTTCAAGTAACGAGATAACTGCCTTCTTCTCATCCTTGCTCTCAGACATTGCAATGCGTGCATGGTTTATTGCATTCAGCCATAAACTATTATTTTCGGAGGTAAAACGATCCTTCAAATCGTTTTTTGCGGTATTGAGCAACCCAACCATTGCTGCTGAAGCTGTTGCTTGTGATTTTTGTTTTTCACCCGATTTCACCTCAGCAATCCAAAGTTGATCACTATCTACCGCGTAATAGCTTGAATCGAAGCCTTTCTTAAAACTTCTTTCTTCCAAATTGAAGAATGCGGAGATTGGCACATACTTTTTGTATGTATTGAAAATTACATGGAATAAAAGCTCACCTATCATGCCCTTGTTCCTGGTGTTGTTTCTGTCTGGGCTTTCTTTGCAACGCTTGATAAATTCTTTTACAGTAGATTTATAGGAGTATGCTTTTGCCGTAGAATCAGCATTGGCCTTCCCATGGCAAATTTCGACCAACTGCTGGCGAATCTCCAGCTTAATTTCTTCAGTCAACTCTTCAATGATAAGAGTAATACAGTCGCCCTTATTGATTTCTTTTACGCCATTTAACAATGCTGACCACCTCCACACTCTATAAGGGTTTTTCTGCATAAAACAAAGAAATGTCTTAAAAACGATTCGTGTTGATATATTTCGCCGATATAGGCAGTACAGCAAGTAATACTGCCCCCTATATCGGCGAAGTGTTTCCGTCAGTCATCAAACCCGAAGTCTGTAATTTTCAATGTCTTGCAGTTTTCAGAAACCGTTCTTACTGTCGTTAAAGGAATGCCTTCTGGGGCATTAACTTCTACGTCCAGCTTCAGCTGCACATCGGCTCCTTCAACCTGCATCAAATGCCGAATGATTTCATCAACATAGGTTGAAATCACCCTATTGACACGGACAGCATCGACATCCGCAGACATATAGAAATGCCTATTTGCAGCAGTGGGCGGAGTAGCAGCTCCAGTACCGCCTGGTGTCCCAGCACCTTCGCTGCCGGTGCCTGTATGCATTCCGCTTCCGCTGGGTGTAAACCCGGAAGAAGTGCCGCCAGAAGTTGCTTGACTGCCAGCCGCCGCCTGAGCTTCCGCCTCTTTCTTGATCTGTGCCTTTGCAGCAGAAGGCTTTACGAGCAAATCCGTGTTATTGAAGTTAAAAATGCTCTGATTCCACTTCAAGTCAACATACCGCTCACCATTATGCGCCGCTGCAATTCCGAAATACTCATCGGATGCGCAGCCCTGACAAATGGTTTCCTGAAGAACGCTGTAGCTGGACAGTCTTGGCAAATAGCAATAAGTGCAGAGGTATTCCCAAAGCTTCTTCACTGAAATGTTTTCAGTATCCTTCCAAAGAAGCTCATCCAGTGTCATTTGCAGCAGAGCCGGAGCCCATCTTGTGATGACCTGGTCGCTTTGGAGCATTTTTCTTGCTGCCTTTGCAACAATGGAATCCTGTCCGCCGCCGAGATCACTGATTTCCCATTGAATTGCCTTCATGTCGCCATATTGGTCGATAAAAGGAACCATCAACCAACAATAGGTTTCTTTCAGGCGAAGCTCCACTGTGTCGTTGCTGCGCTTCAGATTGTTCTCTGTTTCCCGGACTTGCTGACCATCAAGATTCAGGTCCTCTTTATCGGACATGATGGAAGTCCAAGCAATGTAGCGCTTTACCTCCTGACGGAGCGCACCTATCTTGCTCTCATCTGGGGCAACAAATGCAAGCATGTTCCGAAAAATACGCGGTGATGCTCCACGGTTATTCAGAATGTCCTGAACAGCTCTCATCGCAGCCGAATTATCGTAGTTCCTGCGATAGGTATCATTGGTGCGCAGGAGAACCAGACGTACTGCTTGGTCATCCGGGACATCACTTGAAGATGTTGGAGACGGATGAACCCCTGCAAAGGGATTTTCCTTTCTGCACTTCTTCAATCGGCTTTCGATTTCCATATCGACATCCGTCAAAGAGACCTGAGAGGCGCGATCTTCAGCAGTCTTACGCAGCGTTGGTTTTGTGTCATACCAGAAGCGGTTTCCATTCGGATTGTTATAGAGGTAAGACAGAGAGCCATGAAGCGTGTTCAATGCGTCCTTAAAGTCGGCAATATTTTCGCCAGGCTGAACAACGCCCAAAAGGACTCGCGAAGTTTCCAAACCTCTGATTCCTTGGTCCCGAAGGGCAGAAGTGCTCGGAGCGCTGCCAAGCATAACTGCTCGGGATACGCTACGACACGCGAGACTGCGTTCATACCGAGGATTTGCTTTGTCTTTTTGACAGGGGATAGAATCCTTCCCGTCTACTTCACGGTCAATGATGCTGTTCCATGTATCCGGAAGGTGGCGAACCAGCTCATCACGGACTTGCGGCATATCCAGCGTAATGGAGCCAGGCATAATCATAGCGCCCTCATCGTTTGCCATCCAAAGCTCATGAATAACTGCTGCCATCAGACGCAGCACACCTCTTGTGCGCTGAAATCTCTCTAATGTTGCCCAATCGCCATAGAGGCGATCAAATACTTCCGGATGAATCGGGTAACAGGATACAAGACGGTCACGATATTCCACTTCCTTGGATTCAAGCGGAAAATCTTCAGAATTGTCCTGATACATTTGGCTGAATGCATCACAAACAGCATCGCGGGCTGCTTCGTCCTTGCAGTCCAAAAACAGTCTGCGGCGTACAACTTCAAATCCTTCGTTTGCAGCAACCGGCTTCCAAACAGACTCCATACGTCCAAATGTATGTTCGATTGCTTCAAGTGCCTTTTGGCCTGCCTCGCCACCAATCTCAATGCTGGATTCCGGAATAGAAGCAACCACGATGCTGTTTTCACTTGCGCGCGCAGCTTCGGTAATCTGTTGAATGAATGTAATGAAATTATCGAAAGAACCAGCAGGCAAACCTTCTGCACCAAAGAGAACCTTTGCGTAAGCAACCAGCTCGTCCATCAAAATCAAGCAGGGGCCACATTCGTTGAACAGGTTCTTCAAGTTCTCCGAGCCGGGAGCTACGCCTTTCAAATCGGCATCACGAACATATTTTGCATATAGCTCAGGCTTACCGGCAGAAGTCACCAGTTGATATGCCATTTCGCCCCAAATTGTGCCGACACTATATCCCGGAAGGTTTGCTGGCTTTTTTCGACGGGATGGGTCAAGCGCTGTACCAACCAGAACAGCGACATTTGCGTGTGGGAATTCTTCTAATCCGGCGCGTTCCATAATTGGCTTCAATGCAGGTACGGACTCCAGCGACATTCTGCTGTGTGCAATGTGGTAAAGAGCCAGCATGCTGTGGGTTTTGCCGCCGCCGAAGGCAGTCTTCAGCTGAATGACAGGTTCTCCGCCTGTCCTGTTTAAGCGCTGTAAGGACTCCACCAAAAGGCCAGCCATACCTTCCGTTACATAGGTTCTCGCGAAAAATTCAACCGGGTCACGGTACTCATATGCACCTTCGCCTCTGGCTACCTGCGCAAGATCTGCGGCAAATTCTGCGGATTTATAGCGCCCTTCTGCTACATCCGGGTGTGGCTGCATAACATCGCGCCAGCTTGGGAGATTTTCTCCGACGTGGTGTCTCAGCACGGCTGCGACAGCCTTAGATTTTCCAGTCGGTGTGGTTCCTTTTGCCGGGGCGGAAGATGTAGAAGCATCCTCTGAACCATAGCGGAGCTTACGATACAAAGCACGAATTTCTTCAGCTCCATCACTGTCAAAGCCATCGCAAAGTCTCGCCATTGTATCCAATGCTCGTTCTGCATCGGCCTGTGCAATATCCTGCATTCCCAAATGAGCAACTTTATTGCGAACTCCCATGAGTTCTGTAGCCCAAGTATGGTAGTCCCTTGAGAGCTTGGAACGAAAAACATCATTCCAACGCCGAACAATGAGCCGCAGACAGTTTGCAACATCGAGTGAATCTTGCAATTCAGCATACTCACCGGAAGAGGGCAGATCATATTGGTCACTGAGTGCAGTCAGTACCTCCTGCCACCAGCCGTTCTTGTATACGCGCGATAGCTCCCTGCAGATATAGCCTGCCATATCAGGAAGTAAAATCCTAAATCCGTTTTGCACGAGTGTTATATTTTCCTGCATGATTTATTCCTCCTCCAATTGAACGGTATCAGCTTCGCTGTCCGCGTTTTTCTCTTTCAAATATTCCAGAATCTCTTGATAAATAAGCTCCAGTGCATCGTGTATCTTCATGTCTGAACCGGATGCATTTAAGACTTTCTTGTAACGAGTGAACAGACTAAGTCCTGCACCGATACCGACGATTTTTTCATCACAAACATCCACACCGGCGCACAACATCCTTTCAAATACCATGGGAAATTCCCTCTTTAGCGCGGCTGCAAAGCCCCTTCTCGTGGTCTGCTCGGTTTTATCATGAACGCATGCCGCAATCAATACTCTTGTCCCATCTGCCTTTTCAGAAGCCGCTGCGCTTCGCATTGGCCACACTGCTGTAATTTCATATCCAGCATGAAGCATACTCCCGATTAAAGTCTCAAATGGAGAAGCTGTGCCATTGTTCCCATTGGCAAGTGCCAGCTCATCTCCTTTATGAAACTCGAAGAAGAATAGCTGTGGGAAATTCCTGTCGGCATGTTCTGCCAGTTGGGCGAGTACATTTCGCATTTGGGCTTCATAAGTCTGTTCGCACTCTGCCGCATGCTTTCCTTCATACTGACCACAGGTAGAAAGCTCATCCTTACTTGTCACCATGGGGTTGAACAATTCTGGATAGATTGTCTTCAGACTTTTCCTAAGCCATATATAGAAGTAATCTGACAGCGCCGCATAACCAATGGCCTTATAATACGGAAGCTCTGTGCAAACCATTATATTTTGCGGATATGTTGCCATTCGTGCATCTTGCTGCAAAACGGAAACTTCACTGCCGATAGGCAGATTCCGGATTGCATTTACAACGCTTTTCAGCGCAGAAGATAAGTTCCCGGTAATTTTTGAAAAAGGATTGCCTTCCGCGTAGGTCCATACCATAGGAATTGCCTGTCTGCCAAAGGTGTTTCGAAAGCTATTCCCTGTGGTTCGCCACGAGCAGATTGTGGAGTTTGCATCTGCAATCTTATCAATCACAAAAGCCAGATATACTCCGATTGCCTGCCCATAAGCCAGAGCACCGGTGCCGCCGTTTGATAGCGAGCCTCCGCTTGCGTCCATTCCTGCTGCCAGGGCATCCGATGCAGCCTTATCCTGTATTTCAGGGAGCAAATCGCAGAACATCGTCAGCATAGTAAGCTGTCTTGATGAGAAGAGATCTGCATAGCTTTTGAGACCGAACCCAGGTGGTGTGAACCAATGCGGATTATCCGGCATTTCTCCGGGCGGTGCATCCTCTGGGATAGGGACATTCGCTGCATGCATCTGTTTCTCGGATGGGGCAATATACTTTATTCCGTCTTCCGTCTCCAAGGAGATTGCCATCATCTGTGCGCCCAGCTTATGGGATGAACCCATCTGCTTTACATACGCATCCGTTGTGAGCGAACCGCAGGCAGGACAACGAAATACCGCACCTTGACTGCCAACCTTATTACTCATTTTCTCCTTCGGACAGTATCCATACTGTAATTTAAAATGTATGGCTCCGTCTTGCAAAACAGGCTCTGCCCAAATCTCGTTTGTTCCTTTTGAGCACAGAATAAAAGAGCTTGCCAGCGGCATAGTACAGCCACATGCGGGGTTCGGGCATTTGACTGTCCTTGCCCAGATCCATGCGGAAGGTGTGCCTTCCTGCTCATTCGGATAGATGTCCTTGAGCTTTTCCCAGGCCTTTTCCCGCAGAAGATTGCCGTAATAAGCGACGTCCGCCGCAAGACCTTCCGTTCCAAAATACTGCTTTCGGAGTGCCGAATGATTGACCGGGCTTACATTTGCAAACTTCGCGGGAATTTCCGTTGCCGCTTTCGTAAGCATCACCGCCACAGAGTTCAGATCGCTTGCGATGGCAGGAAGTCCCAGCGACTGTGCCGCCAGCGGAATTCCTCCGAACCCGCAAAAAGGGTCTAAAACGGTCGGCTTCTTGCTAAACTCCGGAACCTCTCCGCTTTGCACACGCGCAAGCCGCGATTTAAGCTCATCGTCGCTTTCCGGGGCATCGATCAGCGATGCAGTCAAAGCCGACTGCACAGAGGAGATCGGACTTCGTCCCCACCAAAGATGCAGATGAGCGGGATGTCCGGGAGCCAACTTCTTTTCACGGATGGTTTTTGCGTTAATATCAGTTAAAGGGAGCGCCGCCTCTATTAACTTTTTCATTTGGAGATTCACCCCCTTATCGTTGTTCTATCATGAATCGATTGCGTCCATATCGAACAGAGTCATCTGTTCCGGTGTTTCGGCCTTTATTGCTGCTGCTCTGGACTGGATGTCCGGCCAAGCCACAACAAGCGCATTATAGGCATAGCCTTCCTCCGTCCAGCCTTTGCGCTCGGCAATGGTATAAAGACGATAGGCCAGATCCTTTGCAGCCTCCGCGCCGGAACCGAAGATGCCCCACACGATCTTTGCGCAGGCTTCGATGCCGCCGGTTGCCATGGCGTGGGTCAGCTGCTGGGTGAGCAGCCAGACGGTGCTCTCATAGGAGTCCACCGCTGTCGGAAGCTCGCTGCGTTCCATCAGATGCACAACGCCTGCTTTCGCATACAGAACGCCGTACGCCGCCATCATCGGGATGGAGGTGCTCTTGGCGTTTGCGAGAATCTCCGCCTCACCATACTTGATGTTGTTGTAGGCGCATTGCGTATAGAGATCCACGCAGAACCGGCTGGCGGCATCCAGACTGCCGACCTGTTCATTGAAGTACAGATCCACTTCCTCGTTGATGACCTGCAAGGCACTGCGCACGCTCATCACTGTGCCGTCCGCTTCCAGCACGCGGCGATAGCGGCTGAACACGCCCATGCCCGGCCCAATGGCGGACTGCGCCAGGTCAACTGGCGCGATGTTGCTCGACTGCAGCTTTTGCAGAGCGGGGCGCAATTCTCGGCGCAGAGCCGCAATCAGACTGCGGCGCGTGGTCTGCGGCGCATCTTCCGGACGCTTGCGGCACACCAGGACAATGGAGGAGGCAAGGGCATTGGTACCCTGAGAGATTTGTCTTGCCGCCATTTCCGTGCGCATTGGCCATGTTCCTGTAATAGCAAAACCTGCATTTACAATTGCGCCAAGCATGGTCTCCCAGCCGGACGAGGCCGTACCACGATCGTCCGAATCGCTCTGCTTATAAGCATAGTAAATTGTGACGGGAACATCCTCGCGGGCATACCGGTACATCTGTTTACAGGCAGAAAGCATCCCATCTTCGAAGAAGCTCTTTGCGTTTTCGACACTTCCATCATGACGATACGGGGTGGCGATCAGTTCCTCTGCCTTCGGTACCAGCATCGTGCTGAATAGTTCCGGATAGGTATCCTTCAAGGATTGCCGCATCCAGACATAGAAAAAGTCTGACAAGTCGGCATACCCGATATTATCATAATACGGTGGATCAGTGGAAATCATAATATTTCGCAAGCCGCAGTCACTTTGAGCATCTGCCTGACTGACTTCTGCAACATCTGATGCGGGTAATCCCAAAATGCTCTTTTCCACCCATGCAAGCATATTGTTATAGCTGCCGGATGATGTGCAAAAAGGATTACATTCAGCATAATCCCAAACCATAGGAATAGCCTGTCGTCCAAATGTATTTCGCATCTTTTCTCCAACGCTATTCCACGAGCAAATTGAAGAATGGTAGTCCGCCATTTTGTCAATTACGAATGCCAAATACACCCCTACAGCCTCACCATAGGCTCTCGCGCCATCGCCGCCATTGCACAGGGGCAGGTGGTCATTTTTCATGCCGGCCGCTACCGCATCCGCTTCGGCTTTTGCCTGTGCCTCGGAAACCAACTCGCTGAAAGTGGTCAGTGCAGTGAGCTGACGCGAGGTAAAGAGATCAGAGAACATTGTCAAACCATAATTAGGTGTCTTAAAATCCCTCGGATTGTTAGGTAATACAGCATCGGGGTAATCATCTGGTTTTGCCACACTCGCTGTATTTATCTGCTGCTCATCGGCGGGAAGGTAAATTCTTCCATTTCTTCCCTCTGCAACGATTGCACACATTTTAGCATGTATTCCCTGGGTCTTGCCAATATCACGAATATATGGGAAATCAACAGGCGAACCGCAGCAAGCGCAAACTGCCCCTTTTCGACTTACAGTTCCTTCGATCTTTGGCTTGCCCTCATGATGCGCTTTGAAAGAAAGCTTTTTGTCTTCGTCATAAAGCGGCTCTATCCATGCAGTATTTCCCTTCTTTTTAGAAAGCTGAAAAGAGTGCACCAGCGGCATCTCACATCCGCAGGCAGGGTTGGGGCACTTGACCGTTCTCGCCCAGATCCAGGCAATGACGGTGGCTTCACCGCCGCCCTGTTCGTGCGGCACTTTCACCTTGGGATAGAGATGCCCGATGCGCTTAAATGCCTCCTGTTTCATCCATTCGCCGTAATAGCGCACATCCTCCGCAAGGCCCTGTGCTCTGCTCCAACCATTACGTATAGCAGAAACCTGTGCATCCGGCTTTACCGGAGCGTTGCCGGCAAAACGTGGTGGAATCTCAATCATAGCCTTGTTGATGGTCACAGCCACAGGATTCAGGTCATGGGCGTGTGCTTCCAGCCCAAGGCGCTGCGCCTCGAGTGGAATCGCACCTCCACCGGCAAAGGGGTCAAGAAGAGCAGGAGGGTTATTATCCGTAGATTTCAGGATTTCTTCCTTTGCGGCATTCAGAACATCCTCGTTATTGAAATTTTCCCATATGACGAGATCCTCCAGAATCTTAAAGAGCCTCTGACGTTCTTTGTTCTGGTCTTCCTCTGTCGGAAATTTTTCCGGATGAGAAGAAGGATCGTCCACAAGGCTCGACCAAATAACCGCCCGTGCCGCCGCCAACGGACGACGCGCCCACCACAGATGCAGAGTGGACGGGTGCCCATGTCGGATAGACTTCTCCCGTGCAGACTCCGCATTTATCTTTTCAAGAGGCAATGCCACCTCAATCAGTTTTTTTGAACTCATATCGGTTTCCTCACTTTTGATAGACAATCTCAGAGGACGCTATCAAATCCTGTATGTCATAATTTGTGCTGTTCGTTGCCATGCCCGGTGCGTCAAGCGGTGGCCGCTTCAGGTAAATCGTGTGCGTCGCGTCTCCGTCTACTTCTACAATGGCAAGAATAAACTGTTCCGGATTATTCAGACCGCAAAGCATTTCATTGCGACTGACTGTAACAGTGGCTGCACCCTTTGCCCGGCCTTTGACCTCTACAAAGCGCAGCACATTGCCATCCGGCCCGCGCAGCGTTTCCGGCACGAAGGATTCCACATCGTATCCGCATTTTGCGGCGCTGACATCGCGCGGCGCAAAGCCCGATTCCTTCTCAATCTCCATCACGGCCTTCATCGCAGCCAGTTCGATTGCTTTCTTATCAACCTGACTGAACAGCTCCGGTTCAGCATGCGGCATCAGCTTATAGAGAAGTCCTTTCGGAATGACCAGCGCTCCGCCGGTCATTACCGGAGGCATAGGTGAGATGCGCCGTTCTTTTTCAATCTCCGCAAGGCGCTCTTGCATACGATGTTCCAACTCTTCTGCGCGGCGAGCGGCCAGCTTGGAATTGAGCTTTGCGTTTGACTTGCCTGCGGCTTCCTTTTGCGCAAGGTCTGCAGCACGGTAGTCCCAATACTGAATTTCAGCAGTCAGGCGGTCCTTCACTGCTTTTGCCGTTTTATTCAGCATGGCTTCTTTCCTCTTTTTCACTTCTGCGAAATGCGGAGGAATCAGATGCTCAACCGCGTAAGTCTTTGCTGTGGCTTCCACATCACGGTGCAGCCAGTCCTGTGATTCCATCCAAGCACGAATCTCCGGAGTCTCTTCCGCCGTTGCTCCGCGGTAGTCAAGATATGGAGCATATCCTGCCGAAGAAGCCGTTCCATCCGCTTTCATCTCAACAAAATGGATTTGCTTGGAGATGACTCTGCGTTTGCCGTCTTTCAGCGTGACGCCATCCTGAACGGCATCTTCTATGTAAAACAGCAGGCGTGCATCTTCACTGTAATCGCTGTCGTCAATCAGAACGCTGCCGCGCTTCATGGTGTCAACATTCTTTTCTCGAATCAGATCGATCACAGCATTCAATAGCGGCTGACCGGGGCAGATCAAATCCGCCTGCGGCTTTCCGGGAACCGTGCAGTATTTCTTATCAAAGCAGACTCGCTCGTAGCGGTTCAAAACCGGCTCTCCGTATCCGATTGCCATATCACGATTTCGCACAGCATAAGGTACAGAAGTAATCTCATATCTTCCGGTCTCACGCTTGCGAATGCGTCCGCCAAGCTGCTGGAACGCGTCAAGGAAGAAAGCTTCAATAAAATGCGGCTGGAGCTTGTGTGCCTCCACACGCTCCATATCTTCGCGAATTGCATTGACCATATGGATATCCATCACATCATCCGTCAATGCATTTTCCCGGATGATATCCCGGAATATCTGCGGATCAAGAGATTTATCAACCACACGATTAAGTCTTGCGCGCACTTCCGGGTCATTGCCATAGCGCACGGCTTCAATCAGCAGGTCGCGCAAGGATTTATTATCAAACGAGACTTTGCCAAGAATATCAAAAACTTTTCCGCCGAGGGCCTGCCGCTCTTCTTCAAGCTTTTGGAACAGCCGCTGAAAAACGTAACCCTCGCGAGTCTCGTTTGCAACCAGATTCCAAAGGTGGCAGACCTCGGTTTGTCCGATACGATGGATACGGCCAAAACGCTGTTCCAGTCGATTGGGGTTCCAAGGCAAGTCATAGTTTATCATCAAATGCGCCCGCTGAAGGTTGATGCCTTCGCCAGCAGCATCCGTAGCGATCAGGATGCGCACGCCGACATCCTGCTTGAAGAGCTGTTCTGTTTTTCTCCGTTCATCACGGAGCATTCCGCCGTGGATGGTAACAACAGCTTCGTCATCTCCGGGCAGAGCGCGAATCTTTCCGGCAAGGTAGTTGAGCGTGTCCTTATGTTCCGTGAAGATGATCAGTTTTTCACGCTGGTTATCCTCGCCATACATCGCCTGGTTATCCTGAAGCAGAGAGGAAAGCTCATCCCATTTTCGGTCAACACCGCTGACACGGACATCATTTGCCATCTTTTCAAGGCGCTTCAGCGTCTTGATTTCAATTTCAAGCTCTGCGATGGTTGCCGCAGCGGAAGCGTGGTCTACAACCTTTTCCTCGACAGCCTCCTGCTCATCCGGCGTGAGATCATCGTCATCGTCTATGTCATAAGCTGCATCCGTGTAATCTGCCGCGCGTTTGCCCATTTTCTCCTCTGCAAGGCGATGCTCCAAGCGCTCGCGTCGGCGGCGCAGCGATTGATAAATTGCCTCTGGAGAAGAAGCAAGGCGGCGCTGCAATATCGTAAGAGCAAAGCCGACAGTTGTCTTGCGTTCATTGTTCAAGTTATCCGCGCGGTTGAACTCTTCCTGAACATAGTCCGTGACAGCCTGATACAGCTGCGCCTCCTGCGGCGAAAGGGAATAGTTTACCGTGTAGGCAATACGCTCCGGAAACAGAGGCGTACCGTCAAATTTCAAAAGCTCTTCCTTTGTCAGTCTGCGCATGACATCACTGACATCAATAGTCTGCTCCGAGGTGTTATGGATTCCCTCAAAACGATCCGGGTCCACCAGAGACAGAAACAGATGAAAGTCCTCATCCTTGCCGTTGTGCGGTGTTGCCGTCAAGAGAAGAAAGTTCTTTGTGATATTAGAAAGCAGCTTGCCGAGCTGGAAGCGCTTCGTGTATTTCACTTCTCCGCCCCATACAGTTGCGGACATTTTGTGTGCTTCATCACAGACGATGAGGTCCCACTCGGAGACCTTCAGCTTCTCCTGAAGCTGCTCATTTCGCGCCAGCTTATCCAAACGGCAGATGCAGAAATCCACCTCGTTAAAGACATTGCCCGTCACAGCCGATTCCATTCGGTCGTTTGTCAGGATTTGAAATGTAAGGTGGAATTTTGAAAACAGCTCATCCTGCCACTGTTCCACAAGACTGCCCGGAGATACAATCAGGCATCTTTTCAAATCGCCTCTGGCAATCAGTTCCTTGATGAACAGACCGGTCATGATTGTTTTACCGGCACCAGGGTCATCCGCAAGCACATAGCGCAGCGGAAGCTTCGGCAGCATCTCTTGATAGACAGCTGAAATCTGATGCGGAAGCGGCTCTACTGAGGAAGTATGCACGGCCAGATATGGATCGAATAAATGCGCAAGGCTGATTCGATAGGCTTCTGACGCGAGCTTCATTTGTTCGCCGTCCGCATCAAAGCTCCAAGGCAGACTATTGTCCATAACAGTCAGATTGATTTCCTCATCCCGGAGCAGCATTTGATTGCCTGGCTGTCCATAGCTGTCCTTATATGTAATTTCAAGCACATTATTTCCGTACCATTGAACAGCAACGATTGTGACAGGCTCATTGCTGATAATTCCTTTTACGGAACTGCCCACGGTTATTTTTTCAAGCTTGGCCATGCGTGGTGTTCCTCCTCATCTCTTAAGCAATTTGATTCTTCATTCTGGATTGATGGAGCCGTTACCTATGCATCAGCAGACTTATCGTCATTTTCTTTATCAGGTACAAATTCCATGACATCATCAATGGAACAATCCAGTGCTTTGCAAATTCGTTCTAAGATGTCAATCGTGACATTTTCCCCGCGATACATCTTGCTGACGGTGTAGTGGCTTACGTTTGCCTGCTGCTCCAATTCTTTCTTTTTCATATCTTTGTCAATCAAAAGCTTCCAAAGCTTCTTATAGCTTACAGCCATAATGATTACCTCTCTTATCTCAGCAAGTGGTTACACTAAATTAATGATAAGTATAGCATACAAGCCCGCAAAAAGTCAATCGAATGTGCTTTATTTAACACTTCGAGTCAGCATTTTTTTATTGGGAAATTGAAATGGACTTTCTTTTGCAAGCAATGTCTCCCTGGCCAGGTTCGACCCAAAAACAAAAAATACCGCCCGGAGTGTTTGGCCCTGTTCTCGTACTTCACATGGTACTCGTCCAGCAGCCTGCCGGATTTAACGTTCA
>ENA-UONT01002106-UONT01002106.1-human-gut-metagenome-genome-assembly--contig:-CS20-NODE-2106-length-14801-cov-12.636105_pt1 | contig 14801 bp, 9 predicted proteins | sample MGYA00242459_ERZ724006 | MGnify/ENA metagenome assembly ERZ724006 | reverse complement strand
AAAATTATACCTCCAGAAACACTTAGAACAAAAAGGTTAGAGGCTGTTAAGATAAAAAATTGTATATTTGCCGATAAGTGTGACCTAATTTTAAAACAGAGAAACATGCATTACAACGACCAAGGCGCTGATTTTAAATACCTAATTGTCAATGAGCGTGACAAGCGTTTCGGCTTGTCGGTGACTACCGTCGGATTCCAGGCTATCAGGGCCGGAAGCGTTTATCCACCACGCAACCACCCGGACGCCTATTATTTCACAGCCCAGAAAGGACGTGTGCTGCATGAATATCAGTTGGTATATATCACTAAAGGACGAGGAACTTTCGCCAGCGACACAACCCCGTCTGTTGACATATCCAAAGGGCAGATACTTTTCCTGTTTCCCGGACAGTGGCATACCTATGCACCGCTGCAAAAGACAGGATGGAACGAATATTACATCGGTTTTGAAGGCCCGATTATAGACAATCTGGTAAAAAACAGCTTTATCTCAAAAGAAAGCCAGATTCTGGATATCGGTATCAATGAAGAACTGGCCAGTCTTTTTGCCCGTGCACTGGAAGTAGCGGAAGCAGACAAGACCGCAGCGCAACAATATTTGTCCGGCATCGTTTTACACATTATGGGAGCCGTACTTGCTATCTCGCAGAACAAACGCTATGAGGTGGACAATGCGGCACAAAAAATAGAAAGTGCCAAAATCATCATGCACGAAAATGTGTACAAGGATATAGACCCGGAAGAACTGGCCATGAAATTGGGAATCAGTTATTCCTGGTTCCGCAAAGTATTCAAAGAATACACCGGTTATGCGCCCGCCAAGTATTTCCAAGAGCTGAAACTGCGCAAAGCGAAGCAGCTGTTGATTGAAAGTTCCATGTCAGTAAAAGAGATATGTTATGAATTGAATTATACCTCTACTGAACACTTTTTCTCGGTATTTAAAAAGCGTACCAATTTCACCCCTACCGAATATCGTAACTTCGGACGGGGCGGAAAAGAAAAAGAGAATGAAAACGAATAAAGAAAAAATGAGAAAAATAACCATCAATCTGGCTGCTGTGGCAGCCTTTTGCATTGTAGTTGCATCACCGGCCTTAGTAAGCAGCAGTTGCGCTACTCCAAAAACGGAGCAGGAAGATACCACTATCATACGGGAAGATTCAGGTATTACGGCATTGAAATACAGTAGTCCCGAAGTTCCCGCCAGTATTGAGTTCTGTGGCAAAACCATTGATTTGAGCCGCTTTGACCGCCACGAGCGTATGGACCGTGAACTATTGGCATTCACCTATATGCACAGTACTTCCTTGCAAATGCTGAAAAAAGCCAACCGCTATTTCCCCATTGTAGAACCCATACTGAAAGAAAACGGAATACCTGATGATTTTAAGTACCTGATGGTAATAGAAAGTAATATGAATCCCACCGCCCGTTCTTCTGCCGGAGCTGCCGGACTATGGCAATTCATGCAAGGTACGGGACGGGATTACGGATTGGAGGTAAACAACAATGTGGACGAGCGTTACCATATTGAGAAAGCGACCCGTGCCGCCTGCCGCTATCTGAAAGACGCGTATGCAAAATATAAGGACTGGGTGGCTGTCGCCGCCTCTTACAATGCCGGTCAGGCACGTATTGCCAGCCAACTGGCCAAACAGGATGTGGACGACTCGTTGGATTTGCAACTGGTAGAAGAGACTGCCCGGTATGTGTACCGCATTCTTGCCGCCAAACAATTATTCAATGCCCCCACTACTTTCGGTTTCCGCCTGCGTGCATCGGATTTGTATCCGCCTATTCCTTATACGGAAATCACTGTGACGAAAGGAATTGCAGACTTGGCACGTTTCGCACGCAGCAAAGGAATCAATCTGGCCATATTAAAGAATATGAATCCCTGGTTACGGGAAACATCCTTGTCCAACCACAGCGGGCGGACTTACGTGATAAAAATCCCTACCAAAGAAGGAATGACTTATGATCCGAAAAAGACGGTGGCGCATGATAAGCGATGGGTGATAGAATAACTTTCTATCATACAGCATTCCATAATCAATTTACCAGTTTTCCTCCACAGTATTTACAATAAGCAGCCCCGTCCTCATGTCCGTCCTTACCACAATGCGGACATTTCAGGGCCACCCTGCGTCTATGTTCCTGGATCATAGACGCAGAAACAATTCCTGTGGGGACTGCAATGATGGTATAGCCCAGTAACATTACAATGGCCGAAAGGAAGCGCCCTAGCGGAGTTTCCGGAGTGATATCCCCATAACCTACCGTCGTCATCGTCACTATCGCCCAATAAATACTATTCGGAATATTATTGAAAGAAGTGCCCGGCCGCTGTCCCTCAATCATATACATCAATGTACCGATCGAAGTCACCAATATCAGTACAAACAAGAAAAAAACAATAATCTTCCGACTGCTGAACACCAAGGAACGCAACAAGAAATTACCTTCATTCAGATAATTGAAAAGTTTAAAGATACGGAACACACGAATCAACCGGAAAGTGCGGATCACCAGCAGATAACGTGCCGTGCCGAAAAGCCAGCCTATATATAGAGGTAAGGTAGCCAGCAAATCCACTATACCGAAAAAACTCAGAGCATACTTCCGCGGTTGGGGAGAACAATAAAGCCTCAACATATACTCTAACGTAAAAAAGAAAGTAAAAACATACTCCGACACCCGCAGATAAGGCCCGATAACGGTATCCCAACTCTTGATACTCTCGGCAATAACCACCAGAATACTCAAGACAATGAACCCTATCAACGCCACATCGAATAACTTTCCCATCGGTGTGTCGCTTTCAAAAATAATCACATATATTTTATGCTTTAATTTCTCATCATGCAGTAAATTCTGCCATTTATTCCAAATACGCCTCAGAAATGCCATAATTTTTTAGGATAGAACACAAATCATTCACAATTATAACAAATATTGCCCGATTTATGTCCCATCGGTAACTATTATTTTCACTATATTTGCACAAAACCAATAAAATAATAGCATGAAGAAACAACTTATGACAGGTCTGTTCACAGTCCTCGCCCTTACAGCAGGCGCACAGACCTTCCAAGAATGGCGCAACCCGGAAATAAATGCGGTAAACCGTGCGCCGATGCACACGAACTACTTTGCTTTTGAGAATGCAGATGCAGCTAAGAAAGCAGACAAAAAACAATCAACTAACTACATGACTTTGAACGGAACCTGGAAGTTCAACTGGGTAAAGGATGCAGACTCCCGTCCGACTGATTTCTGGAAAACCGGCTTCAACGACAAAGGCTGGGATGACCTGCAAGTTCCCGCCGTATGGGAACTGAACGGATACGGTGATCCTATTTATGTGAACGTAGGCTATGCCTGGCGTAACCAGTTCCAGAACAACCCTCCCGAAGTGCCGACAGAGAATAACCATGTAGGTTCTTACCGCCGTGAAATTGTAGTTCCCGCCTCATGGAAGGGAAAAGATATTATCGCCCATTTCGGTTCGGTTACCTCCAATATGTATTTGTGGGTAAACGGACGTTATGTAGGCTACAGCGAGGACAGCAAACTGGAAGCCGAATTTGACCTGACTCCATATTTAAAACCGGGTCAGAAAAACCTGATCGCCTTCCAAGTATTCCGCTGGTGCGACGGTACCTATCTGGAAGATCAGGATTTCTTCCGGTATAGCGGCGTGGGACGTGACTGCTATCTATATGCCCGCAACAAAAAACGCATTCAAGATATCCGTGTAACTCCCGACTTGGACGCAGCTTACCAAAACGGCAGCCTGGCTGTCAATCTGGATTTGAAAGGCAGTGGTAAAGTCGATTTGGAACTGGTAGATGCACAAGGCAAGCAAGTGGCAACCGCTACCGCCAACAAATCCGGTCTGGTGACCATGAACGTAGAGAACCCCAAAAAGTGGAGTGCCGAAACACCTTATTTATATACCTTGCGTGCCAGCATGCAGGGCAGCAATGAAGTGATTCCTGTCAAAGTAGGTTTCCGCAAGATTGAATTGAAAGGTGACCAGATCTTGGTTAACGGTAAGGCAGTCCTGTTCAAGGGAGCCGACCGCCACGAAATGGATCCGGACGGAGGCTATGTAGTATCTCCCGAACGTATACTACAGGATATCCAGATAATGAAGCAATTCAACCTGAACGCTGTACGTACCTGCCACTACCCGGATGACAACTTATGGTACGATTTATGTGACCAATATGGTATTTACGTCGTGGCCGAAGCCAATATAGAATCTCACGGTATGGGCTACGGCGACAAGACGCTGGCCAAGAACCCCTCTTATAAGAAAGCCCATCTGGAACGTAACCAGCGCAATGTACAACGCGGATTCAACCATCCGAGCATCATCTTCTGGTCATTGGGTAATGAAGCCGGTGACGGCCCCAACTTCGAACAATGCTATAAATGGATTAAAGCAGAAGACCCCAGCCGTGCCTGCCAATATGAACAAGCACGCCAGAAAGAACATACCGATATCTTCTGTCCGATGTACTATGATTATAACGGCATGGAAAAATATGGTCAACGTACCGATGCTACCAAACCATTGATTCAGTGTGAATATGCCCATGCAATGGGTAACTCGCAGGGTGGTTTCAAAGAATATTGGGATTTGATCCGTAAATATCCGAATCTGCAAGGTGGATTTATCTGGGATTTCGTTGACCAGTCCTGCCGCTGGAAAGGAAAAGACGGCGTGATGATTTATGCTTACGGAGGAGATTTCAACCGCTTTGACGCTTCTGACAACAACTTCTGTGACAATGGTTTGATCAGCCCCGACCGTGTTCCTAATCCGCACATGTATGAAGTAGGTCACTTTTACCAGAATATCTGGACTACTCCCGCCGATTTAAGCAAAGGGGAAGTAAATGTATTCAATGAGAACTTCTTCCGTGACCTGTCCGCCTACTATATGGAATGGCAAGTACTGAAAGATGGAAAAGTAATCCGCACCGGACGCGTGGATGATTTAAAAGTCGCTCCTCAGGAAACAGCCAAGATTACGTTGAATATCGGCAAGACCTGCACCTGCAAGGAATGGTTGCTGAACGTTTCCTACAAACTGAAAAACCGCGAAGGTTTGCTGCCCGCAGGTTTCACCGTCGCCAAGAATCAGTTGACACTGAATGATTACAAAGCACCGTCTATGGATTTGAAGAACGTGGAAACGACCAATGTAGCCACCGTTGTTCCGCAAATCATCGACAACCAATATCATTATCTGATCGTAAAAGGCAATAACTTCGTAGCCGAGTTCAACAAACAGAACGGTTACTTAAGCAAATATGCAGTGGACGGAACGGAAATGCTGAAAGAAGGCGCAGCCCTGACCCCTAACTTCTGGCGTGCCCCGACAGACAATGATATGGGAGCCGGCCTGCAAAACAGATATGCCGCATGGAAAAACCCGGGATTGAAACTGGTTTCCTTGAATTCCAAGACAGAAAATGACCAGATAGTAGTGAATGCGGAATATGACATGAAGAATGTTTCCGCCAAATTATATCTGACTTATGTCATCAACAACGAAGGAGCCATCAAAGTGACCCAAAAGATGACAGCCGACAAGAATGCCAAAGTATCTCCGATGTTCCGCTTCGGTATGCAAATGCAGATGCCTAAATGTTTTGAAACCGTAGAATATTATGGTCGTGGTCCGGTAGAAAACTACAGTGACCGCAACCACAGCACAGACTTGGGTATTTATCGCCAGAGTGTGGATGAACAATTCTACTCCTATATCCGTCCGCAGGAAACAGGAACCAAGACCGATATCCGTTGGTGGAAACAACTGAATGCCGGCGGTAACGGACTGAAGGTAGTAGGTGATGCTCCATTCTCTGCATCCGCTTTGCATTATACCATCTGTTCACTGGATGATGGCGAACAAAAAGACCAGCGTCACTCGCCCGAAGTACAGAAAGCAGACCTGACCAACCTGATCATCGACAAGGCTCAGATGGGGTTGGGTTGTGTAAACAGCTGGGGAGCTCTGCCGTTGCCTCAATATATGTTGCCCTACGGTGATTATGAATTTACTTTCATCCTGACTCCGGTAAAACATAGCGTCGAGATAGAATAAAACACAGGTTAAACAATAAAAACAAGGTGGCTGGATTTGTTTTCAGCCACCTTGTTTTTATTCCCTCTGTTCTTCATAGCTACTGCCATCTACAATTTTCATAAAACAAGTATCACACAAGTATCTGCCCCAACCATCTCTTCAAAACACATTTTCCACCTTTTTTCCTTCAAATTCTTCATACGCGGGCAAGACTTTGAACCTCAAGCCATTACAATGAACCATTCTTATTCCAATCCTTCATAAATTCTTCATAAAGTTATATCCGTTCCCTTCGCATGAACCAACCACGGGAATCCATTCCGACAACCCATCGAATCTTTTTCCTTATTTTACCGTACCCGATTACAAACCTCGGTTGTATTACTCATAAAGAACAATTAAACACTAGTAAAATGAGACCAGACGGCTATTTGAAAACAGCGTGGATCATGACCGTATTATTCAGCATCATCCTTCCGCTTCATTCACAAACACCCCGGCAATTCTCTATAGAATTAAAGGACAAACCACTTCCCGCCGCCCTTAAACTAATCGAAAAGGAAGGCGGAAAGAATATTATCTTCTCCTATAACGAAACAGAAAGCTACCGGGTTACAGCCTCCATCCGGCAAAAGACCGAACTTGAAGCCATCGGCACTGTCCTGAACGGCATTCCTTTCATTTGTAAAGAACGGGAAGAATACTTCGCCATACAGAAAAAGGGAAGAGACATACGCATTACCGAAATACGAGGACAAGTAACCAATGAAAAGAATGAACCGCTGCCCTACTCCAATGTACTCTTATTGACTCCCGGCGACTCCACCTTTGTAAACGGATGTGTCACCCGTGAAGACGGAAGTTTCCTGATGATAGCGGAAGAAGGGATACCTTACTTGATACGGGTTTCTTATATAGGCTATAAGACGGAAGTGCAACCTTACCACCCTACTCTTACGTTTCACCTGCTTCCCGACACCCAACTGATGCAGGAAGTAACCATCAGCGCCCGACGCCCCATGATAGAAGTGGGTCCCAACGGACTAAAAGCCAACGTGGCAGGAACTTCCCTAGCCCGAATGGGGTCTGCCGCAGAAATGTTGCCCCATCTTCCTTTCGTCACCGGCCATAACGGCGAATACAATGTAATGGGATGCGGTTCTCCTGTAATCTATATAAATAATAAGAAAGTACGTGACATGACAGAACTGGACCGTATCCGGGCCAACGAAATCTTATCCGCAGAAGTCATCACCACTCCCGGAGCCGAATATGCCTCGGACGTAGCAGCCGTCATCCGCCTCCGCACCATCCGCCGGCGCGGACAAGGGTTGAGCGGCCACTTCAATACGACTTATTCACAAGGACATTCCGCCAACGCCAACGAATATATGGCATTAAATTATCGCACCGGCGGTCTGGATCTCTTTGTAAAGGGATATATGGCACAGCAAAACTCGTATGGAAAAACCACAAATATGAACCGTATCAAGGGTTCCGCCATTTGGCAAACCAACAAAAATGATGTGCAGACCCATAAGAGCCAACGTTTTTCCGGTGAGCTGGGATTCAATTATGAACCGGATGAACACCATTCTTTCGGTCTGCGCTATATGCCCGAAACCGGAATAGGGAATGCAGACAGAAATTCATCCGGTAAAACCGTCACCAGACGTAACGATGAAGAAACCGACCGGATAAACTTTACTACAGCAGAACAAATACATACAGGTTGGGATCACGCGGCAAACGCCTACTACGCAGGAGAACTGGGCAAATGGAATATTGACTTCAACGCCGATTACCTGTTCAAACGCTCACATTCCGACCAGAACGCCATGAATAATGACGATGCAACCGTGCAAGCAGACAGTCGTATGCGCAGCTCCCTCTATGCCGCCAAGCTGGTAGTCAGTGCCCCTTTATGGAACGGACGTTTTTCATTCGGTACGGAAGAAACTTTTACCAACCGCCATGATATCTTTACCCAAAACGGTTTCTCTGCTGATGCCGACGACCACATCAAACAATCCGTATATGCCGCATTTGCTGACTATTCAAGATCCATCCGCCATTGGAAACTGAATATGGGAATACGTTATGAACATCAACAAACAGATTATTATGAAAAAGGGATAAGGATAGATGCACAAAGCCCTACCTATAATGATATTATTCCTGTATTGGCCGCCAGTTGGTCACACAATGGCAAAAGTTTCAGCCTCTCTTACCGGTTACGTAAAAATAACCCCGATTATAGCCTATTGACCAATTCCATCCGCTATCGCAGCAAATATGAGTATTCTCAAGGAAACCCTTTGCTGAAAACCCAAAAGACGCATCGCTTTTCGGCCGGCGCCTCTTGGAATTGGCTCTATTTCTCAGCCTATTTCAGCCGTATTCTCAATATGTATACCAATATAATTATGCCCTACAAGGAAGATACACATCCGGGCGTCCTCTTATTTGCCACACAGACCATTCCTACAACCCATAATTACGGCATTAGTTTCAACGCCTCTCCCAAACTGGGGTGTTGGGAACCACAACTCAATGTGAATATGGCTTTTTTGGACATGAATGCGAATAAAATAGGAATCACCGAACACCGGAACCAACCCCGTTTCTATATCAGTCTGGACAACAACTTCAACCTTCCCAAAGGCTGGTTCTTCAATATGGAAGGATATCTCTCCACCGCTTCCCGGCAAGGATTTTTTGTAACGCGCACGGAAGGACAAATCAATGCACGCCTTTCCAAATCCTTTTTAAAAGAGACACTCACCATAACATTCACCGCCAATGATATTCTTAGAACAGGGTATTTCCATTTTGATTTATACGGCATAGATGCCTATATGGAAAATCGGATTTACCGGGATTTCCAACGCTTCGGCCTCCAAGTATCCTATAAATTCAATGCCACCAAGAGCAAATATAAAGGAACCGGAGCCGGACAAAGCGAAAAGAATCGTCTGTAACCCCAGCGGAGAAAAGGAAATTTCCGTACCTTTGTTCACGGAAGACAAGGAAACATGCAGATTTTATTCAGGAGAAGAAACCATAAAGAAGAGCACTTCGAACGACTGTTCGCAGAAATGTACCCACGCCTCGTCCGCTTTGCTACCACCCTGATGAGCAATACGGAAGAAGCCAAGGACATAGTAAGCGAAACCATGGAACAAGCCTGGAAGGAGTTCGACCAACTAAAGGAAAACACCCGTAGCGCCTGGCTCTATGCCACCGTGCGTAACGGATGCCTCAACCACTTGAAGCATTTGAATGTGGAACAGCAACACATAGACCGCCTCATCGAAGCCACCCGTGCGGAAATGAATCAGGGTTACCGCGCACACGAGGCACTGTTGCAGCAAGCGGAAAACATAGCCCGCAGTTTGCCCGAACCGACTTGCACCATCTTGCGAAGCTGCTATTGGGAGAAAAAAACATATCAACAGGTAGCCGACGAATTGGGAATCAGCCCCGACACCGTGAAAAAACATATATCAAAAGCATTGCGGACTCTGCGCGAAGCGATACTGAAAAAGGAGGATAAACAATGAAAAAGGAGTTTTCAACAAATGACCACATCCATCCGGACAACGGAAAGAATCCCCATAACCAAGACTCCCCCCAAAACGGAACTTGGAATGACCATCAATTGGAACAACTCTTTGGTGAAGCATTGGGGGATATTCCCACCGCAGACGAAACCCGGAAAGCCTGGCAGACATTCATCCGTCGTCACCGTATCAGACACCAATCTATCCGACGGATAACGATACCAGGTATAGCCGCCGCTGTCATCGCCTTGGTACTTGTATTCCAGCCTTTTTTGCAACCTGAGCCGCAGGAAGTGGAAGTCTTCACTTCACTGGAAGTTCCTGAGGAAATTACTTTTCGGGAAGAAGGGAAAAGGATAATTGTAAGCACCCCGCCCGCTACCATTACCTCCGTTCAATTAAGCGACGGAAGCAAGGTATTGCTCAGCGCAAACAGCCGTCTGGAGTATCTAAAGGAGTTTACAGATACCATTCGCAGTGTCAAACTAAGCGGAGAGGCCCGTTTTGAAGTAGCCAAAGACGCTTCCCGCCCCTTTATAGTATGCACCGAGCAACTACAAACACGAGTACTGGGAACGGTGTTCGATGTGAAAGCCTATCCCCGTTACTCGCCGGATGTCATCCTCTATCAAGGACGAGTGAATGTAAGTCATACCAAGCGCAATCAAAGTAAGGAAATGCACCCGGGGGAACAAATATCCTTGGATAAACAAGGAAAACTCCAATTGAAAAGAGTTGATACGGAGAAGAGAAAAGGATGGGCGGAGAATGAATTTTCTTTTGACAATACCGACTTGAGGCAAGTCATGCAAGATATAGGTTCATGGTATAACATCAGCATCGTATTCCGTTCACGTCCGTTACTGGACGAACGCATCTATTTCCATATCAACCGCCAACTCCCGGTGAATACCGTACTGGACGCCTTGAATGATTTGAAAATCGCACAGTTCACCATGAAAGAAGGAAAAATAATAGTGGAAACACCACAAGACAAGAAACGATAACATCAATGGGAGTTCAATAAACAAGCCTGTATTTTCACCTGGAGATTAACATATCAGCGTTCTTTTCATCTTCAGGTGAGAACCATTCGGTTTATCCCCCCTGTGCTAAAGAGCTGACAGCACTATCTCTCTTTCCAGTTCCCTCGTGTGAAATCGGGAATCTCCACCGGTACACTGCCCTGTCGCACGGAGCGCTCGCTCAGTTCCGTAATGCAAGACCATTCGGCAGCGTCATACACATCCTGATCCAACGGCAAACCGTTCCTCAAACAATGAATAAGCCGGTAGTCCATGATATAATTCATCTCATTCGGCATATTCTTCCGCCGCGCCTCCTCGCCGATAACTGCCGTAAAAGGATGTTTATACTGCTCCATCATCCGCTCAAACTGCTCACCGGACAAAGGTTCCTTGCCATATTCATCGAGCAGAAGACAGGGAACAGGATATTTCTGCATGAATCCCTTCGTGCCGCACACCGTCTGATGGCGGCTGTACGGGCGAGGAGTGGTCACATCATATTGCAACAAGATAGTTCTTCCTTTTGCGGTATGAATCAGCGTGGTATTCACATCCCCCATCTCATAACTCTGCGCCGCTTCTTCGGAGGATGCACCAAACACCTGTCCGGCATAAGCAGACAGACCGGCCTGACGCGAGGACATGGAAACCAGATACTCCATACGGTCTCCCCGATGAATATTCATCCATTGGCAGACAGGACCCAAGCCGTGAGTAGGATAAGGATTCCCCGTATGCTGCTGGCTGTAAAGCTTTATCCAGTGATTGTGATACCCACCCGCTTTTTCGTCTGCAAAATAATGCTTGCGCAAGTCATGGATGTATGATCCCTCGGCATGAGTAATTTCGCCCAACACCCCCTGCTGCACCATGTTCAATGTAGTCAGGGCAAATGCATCGTAACAACAGTTCTCCAGCATCATGCAGTGACGGCGGGTTTCTTCGGCTGTATCCACCAAACGCCAGCAATCGGCCACACTCATGGCGGCAGGAACCTCCAACGCCACGTGACGGCCCTGCTGCAAGGCATAAACGGCAATATCAGTATGAGTCAGCCAGTCCGTACAAATATAAATGAGGTCTATCTCCTTGCATTCGCACATCTTGCGCCACATCCCTTCTTCCGAATAGTTCTCGGCTTCGGGACGGCCGAACTCCCGTAAGATATGCTCTGCACGCTCTATATTCTCTTTCCGCAAATCACAAAGCGCTTTCACCTCAATGCCTTCCAGGTGCATATATCTCTCAAGTGCAAGAATGCCCCTGTTTCCTAATCCGACAAAACCGATCCGAACTACGGGGATGGCAGGGCAGGTTAAATTAAGTACGTTGGGTCGTTTCATGGACTGCTTTATTTTTCCGGCAAAGATAAAGAGAAAAATCGAGAGGCGGAGGACTGCCTGTGAATAATTTGCCGGTATACCGGTCTGATGTCTTTCCGTATCGGAACCTAACCTCTTTCAACAGCAAACATAAGCCTTTTTCTCCATACAACTAAGGTCTTTATTCCTATTATCTTCTATAGTCTTCCGATGCAGACCGTACAGTCCACTGTAGCAGACCGTACAGTCCATTACGGCAGACTCTACAGTCCATTGCAATGGACTGTAGAAGGTTTCAGTATAAAAGCCCTTAATCATCCGGAAGAAAACGCTTAGCCAAAGAGAAGACAGCACTTAAAAGCCGCTTTATAACCAGACAGTTCCCTTTCCCGGAAAAAGACAAAGAGGATGTGTCCGGACCGAAGTGACAGCCACAGGACACATCCTCTGTTTTCGAATGAGAACAGCACAAACGGTGCTTAAATAATAGAAGTACGTTTGGTAAATTCTATAATTTCGGGAATATAACCGAATGCCAGACCGGTCACCGTGTCGGCACAACCATAATAAACGGCCACCCGTCCCGTTGCCGGATCATGCAAAGCCGCACAAGGGAAGCATACATTGGGCACATCACCCATGCATTCGTAAGGTTCACGCGGAGAGATAAGATAAGGTCCCGAACGGAATTTCACCTTCCACGGCTCGTCCAAGTCAAGCAATGCCGATCCAAAGGCATAGACATAACCGTTGCAGGAACGAAGCACACCGTGATAGAACAGCAACCAGCCCTCACTGGTTTCGATGGGAATGGGGCCGGCGCCAATCTTCAGGCACTGCCATGCACTTACTTCAAAAGGCGCGGGTGACATGACGTGACGATGGTGTCCCCAAAACTCCAAGTCGGGCGACTCGCTATAATAAATATCTCCGAAAGGAGTATGCCCGTTGTCACTGGGACGGCTCAACATGGCAAACTTACCATTGATCTTGCGGGGAAACAGCACGCCATTACGGTTGAAAGGCAGGAAAGCATTCTCCACCTGATGGAATGTCTTGAAATCCGTAGTCCATGCCACGCCGATGGTGGGCTGGCCCTTATATCCGTTACACCAGGTCACATAGTAACGGTCGTCGATAAAGCAGACACGCGGGTCATAACCGTACACCCATTCACCAATCTCAGGAATATCACACTGGAACTGCAACTTCTCCGGATTGATGTCCCAATGAACGGCGTCCTTGCTGAATCCCACATGGAGCGCCATCCGGCGGTTTGTATCATCACAACGGAACACTCCGGCATACCCTTCGCCGAAAGGTACTACCGCACTATTGAATATACTATTGGATGTAGGCAGCAAATCACGGGGAATGATGGGATTCGCGCTACATCTCCACATTACATTTTTACAACCTTCGGGACGTTCCTCCCACGGCATACCGGGCAACGGATTGCCCGCAATCTTCAATTCACTCATATTCTCTTTTTTGTTAGGTTAATAGTTTTTCTCTATTTCTTGTCTTCGTGCGTGAAGGGTACAAACCAAGTCATCAGGAATGCCGGAATGGCAGCCACCAGCACAAAGATGAAAAACAGTTTATAGCCCAGCCAGTCGCTGACATATCCGGACATCATACCGGGCAACATGACACCCAGGTTCATGATACCCGATGCAAAAGCATAATGCGCCATCTGATGAGGGCCGGCAGCCACCTGTTGCATCATGAACAAGGTAAGTCCCACAAAGCCGAAGCCATATCCGAAATACTCCAGCACAATGGCTCCGCCGATAAGAGGCGCACTCTGCGGTTGGAAAATGGCAAGCAGCGTGTAAGCCATAAAAGGCAGATTGAATACACAACACAAGGAGAACAAAGTCTTTTTCAATCCACGTGCGGAAATATAATATCCGCCCAGCAATGAACCGAGTACGAAAGCTGCCGCTCCGAAGGTTCCGTAATAAATGCCAATCTCCTGTTCTGTCAATCCCAAACCGCCCACATCACGACCGGCTTTCAGGAACAAAGGTACAATTTTCATCACAAACCCTTCGGCAAAACGATATAAAATAATAAAGCAGATGTAATAAACGATATGCTTTTTAGTAAAGAAGTTCCGGATGACATTCCATAACTCGGCCATACTCTGCGAAAAAGAGGTGACCGAATGGGCATGCTTGCCCGAAGGCAGCATACGGGTATGATAAAGTCCCAAAGCGAACATCACTCCTCCGAGGACAATCATAATGACCGTCCAGGAATAGAGTACCGCATCTTCGGCAGGACCTTCGTATTCATCTTTCAAGAAACCGGCCAGATAAACCAGCAGACCTGTACCGATAATCTTGGCTACGTTATAAAAAGCACCTTGCCAACCTATATACTTAGCCTGTTCCTGTGCATTCAACTCGTCCATATATACCCCGTCACAGGCCACATCGTGCGTTGCCCCGCTAAAGGCGACAATGGCGAACAAGGCGATAGTGATTGCAAAAAAGGACGGAAGATGAAGCGACAAGGCAATCAACCCGAAAGTGACTCCCGACACCATCTGAGTGAGGACGACAAAGAATTTCTTGGTACGGTACATCTCCAGCAACGGACTCCAAAGGGGTTTCAGTGTCCAGGGAAGCATGATAAGGGAGGTCCAGAAGGCTATCTTCGCATCACTGACTCCTAGACCTTTGTACATCAGTACGGCTACCATATTGAGGACAACAAAAGGGAGCCCCATACCAAAATAAGCGGTGGGAACCCAAAAAATAGGACTACGGCGT
>ENA-UONT01002096-UONT01002096.1-human-gut-metagenome-genome-assembly--contig:-CS20-NODE-2096-length-14901-cov-4.911693_pt1 | contig 14901 bp, 14 predicted proteins | sample MGYA00242459_ERZ724006 | MGnify/ENA metagenome assembly ERZ724006 | reverse complement strand
GTCTTTAGAATTTAACGATTTATCTTTCTTTTTACGTTCAAAGCTATTATAATCTTTTTTAGAGGATTGTAAAGGCATTTGTGTGAGAATAGTCGAAAGTGCAGAAAGCGGCGCGTTTTAAAGCGCCGCAGATAGGACAAATAAACGAAAGTTGGTATAAATATGAAAGATAAAGTATTGTTTGAGGTTTGCTGTGGCTGTTTTGAAGACGCCGTACAGGCCGAAAAAGGCGGCGCAGACCGCATTGAACTCAATTCCGCGCTGTTTTTGGGCGGCCTTACGCCGAGCATCGGCACGGTGCAGGCCGTGAAAAATACACTGAAAATTCCCGTGATGTGCATGGTGCGTCCGCGCGAGGGTGGCTTTTGCTACACGGATTTCGATTACATGACTTGCTGCCGCGATATGGAGGCACTGTTAAATGCGGGCGCGGACGGCATCGTCTTCGGCTTTTTGAAGCCGGACGGCACGGTTGACACCGACCGCTGCGCCGATTTTATCGGGAAAATCAAGAAAATCAACCCGAACGCCGAGATTGTGTTCCACCGCGCCATTGACGTGGTGCCGGACGTATTTAAAGCACTCGACGATCTTATCAATCTCGGTGTGACGCGCGTTTTGACGAGCGGCCAACGCGAAAGCGCGATAAAGGGCGCAAAGACTGTGAAAAAGATGATCGAATACGCAAGTGACCGCATCGATATTCTGCCCGGCGGCGGTATCAACACGCAGAATGTCGGGGAATTTATCAACGAGACCGGCGCGCACAGTGTACACGCCTCGGCGCGCTCCCTGCGGCACGACACAAGCGTCTGCGGCAACCCAGAGATCTTTTTCGGCGGCAAATTGAACGGCGTGGGTATCCCGGAGAACGAATATAAAGTGACGGACGGCGCTTTGGTGCAAAACGTCGTCGCAGCGATTGAGGCGCGGTAAGCTTTACCCGGAGAAAGGGGATTTTAGGTGAAAAACGATATTGACAGCATTTTGGATGCGCTGTTTTCCGGCGGCAAGCTGAACGTGGGCAGCGGCACGAAAAGCCGCGCCGCAAAAGACGCCGAGAATTTTTTGAACAGCATCGAAAAGACGAATGCCAACATGCAGAGCAGCCTGAATCGGCAGATCAGCGACCTCGATAAGCTGACGAGCGACGCGCAGCGCAGCATGGACGAAATGCGCCGTCTGCTGGACGCCGAGGGCCTGACCGGCACGCCCGAAATGGAAGCGCCGAAAGCGGAGACCGCAGAAAAAAAGCCGAAGGCAAAGGGCGCGGAGGAGCCGCCGCAGGACCCCGCGCAGTCGTTCCGCGAGGCGAGGGAAGCGACGGGCAGAACGGTCATTGGGCAGGACGCATTTTTGGACAGCCTGTTCACCGCATTTCGCCGCCCGAGCGTAACGGGGCGCGAAAACGGCAAGCCCGCGGCGGTCGTCGTGATCTCCGGCAAAGAGGGCACAGGCAGGCACAGTGCGCTTGCGGCTTCGGCTGCGGCGCTCTGCAAAGAGGACGTTTTGAAAAACGGCGAGGTCACGAATATCGATCTTTCCCGCTACCCGAACGCCGAAGACGGTAAATTGCTCACACAGGATCTTTTTTCCGCGCTGCACAGCGAAAACGATATTGTATTATTTGAAAACTTTGAGCAGTGCCACAAATCTTTGCTGCCCATGGTGGCGGCGCTGTGCGAGACGGGCGTTCTAAAATTAGCTTCGCGTTATGCTTTGCAGAAAGGCATGCTCATCGATGTCGGCACGGCGCTTGTGCCCGATGCCGTCAGCGAAATTTCCGTAAACGGGAAGTACCTCGTCTTTTTGACGAGCCAAAAGGACAGCGCATTCACCGATGCGTTCGGCGCGGCATTTTTGTCTTCCGTCACGGATTTCTGCCGCACGGCGGAATTCACGCGCGAGAGCCTGCTCAAGATCGGCGAAGCGGCGCTCGGTGCATTAAACGATCGCACAAAGGCCAAGCTAAACTACACGTTCACGTTCGGTGAAGATGCCTCGGCGTTTTTGGCGGATAAATTCAGTCGCCGCGACGGCGTGGAGAGCATGGCGCGGCTGACGGAACGTTGCTTTCGCCTTTTGAGCGAAGAAAAGCTGCGCCGCGCGGAAAAGGACGGTGAAAAGACCGTTTCCGGCACACTCGGCGTAAAAGACGGTGTGCTTATGTTCACATTCCCGGATTTTGCCGTCACGGTGGAAGAAGAGAAAAAGCAGGCGGCAGACCCGAGAGCCGCCGAAGAAGTGAAATCGGAGCTTAACGAGATCATCGGACTTAGTGAAGTGAAGGACTACGTGCTGTCGCTTGAGCAGAATTATATCATTCAGCGGCTGCGCGAAGCGCGCGGCATGAAGGCCGATGTGCCCACCATGCACATGATCTTTACCGGCAATCCCGGCACGGGCAAAACGACCATCGCAAGGCTCGTTTCACGCTATTTAAAAGCTATGGGCGTACTGAACGGCGGGCAGCTGATTGAAGTCACGCGCGCCGACCTTGTAGGCAAATACGTCGGTCACACCGCACCGCTCACGCAGCAGGTCATTCGCTCTGCGCTCGGCGGCGTGCTGTTCATCGATGAGGCATATTCGCTGTACCGCGGCGCAGACGACAGTTTCGGACTGGAAGCCATCGATACCATCGTCAAGGGGATGGAGGACCACAGAGAAGACCTTATCGTTATTTTGGCGGGCTATACAAAAGAAATGGAGGAGTTTCTCACGGCGAACTCCGGCTTGCGCTCGAGATTCCCGAATATCATCGAGTTTCCGGATTATACGGCGGAGGAGTTGCTGGCCATTACAAAGCTGACTGCAAAGAAAAAGGGCTATACGATCGATGAAACATGCGAAACGCCGCTGCTTCAATATTACGAAAAGCGGCAGGCAACGGACGCCAGAACGGCGGGCAACGGACGCTTGGTGCGCAATTTGGTTGAGGACGCGATCTTAAACCAGTCTCGCAGATTGACGGGCGGAGACGTGACAAAGCTGACGGAAGCGGAGCTTGCGGCGCTTTTAAGCGAGGATTTTGACCTAAGCGAAGGATAGAAACGGTGTGAAACCGCATGAAAATGATGAAAGTGTAAACATTTATCGATTTCCCTTGCAACTTTTAAAAGAAAGATTTACAATACAAGATTGGAGAGACCGAAAGTTTCAGTAAACTTCCATTCTGCGATAAGCGAAGATAAGCGAAAGACAACCGAGCGAATAAAGTTTCGCCCGCCTTTTCAAAGGCGGCGGATCCCAAAGGCAGCGCCTTTGGTCGCTTTCCGCAGAAAGAGAATTGCGCGGTCCCTCCAAGAGCGATTATCCAAACCGTAAATTATTGCGAAAGGGCATGAGAATATGACGAAAATCGATATTTTTTCCGGCTTCCTCGGCGCAGGCAAAACCACGCTGATCCGCAAGCTGATCTCCGAAGCTTTTAAGGGCGAAAAGCTCGTCCTCATCGAAAACGAGTTCGGCGAGATTGCCATTGACGGCGGCTTTTTGCAGGATGCCGGCATTGAAATCACCGAGATGAGCCAGGGCTGCATCTGCTGCAGCCTTGTGGGCGACTTCGGCAAGGCGCTGCGTCAGGTGCTGGAGACCTACCACCCGGACCGCATTTTGATCGAGCCGTCCGGCGTAGGCAAGCTGAGCGATGTGATCCGTGCCGTGCAGAACCTGCACATGGAAGACGTTACGCTGAATAGCTTCACCACCGTTGCCGATGCAAACAAGTGCAAAATGTACATGAAGAACTTCGGCGAGTTCTATAACGACCAGATCGAGCACGCAAACTCCATCATTCTGAGCCGCACGGACGGTATCAAGCCCGAAAAGCTTGAAGCCTGCGTCGCTCTGTTGCGCGAGCACAACCAGAACGCCACCATCATTACCACCCCGTGGGATCAGCTCACCGGCGCACAGATTCTCGAGACGATGGAGCACAAGAATACCCTTGAAGAAGAGCTGAAGCTCCTTGCCGAGGAGACCGAGCACGAGCACCACCATCACCACGATCATGACCATGATGAGCATGATGAGCACTGCACCTGCGGCTGCCACGACCACCATGACGACGATGAAGACGAGCACGAGCACCACCATCACCACGATCATGACCACGAAGAGCATGACGAGCACTGCACCTGCGGCTGCCATGACCACGATCACGACCATGATGAGCACGACCACGAGCATCATCACCACCATCATCATGCCGACGAGGTGTTCACAAGCTGGGGCACCGAGACGACCCGCAAGTTCACGAAGGACGAGATCGAGCACATCCTCGAGGAGCTCGACAACAGCGAAAAGTACGGTATGATCCTGCGTGCAAAGGGCATCGTCGCAGGCCGGGACGGCGAGTGGATCCACTTCGACTATGTGCCGGAGGAGACCTCTGTGCGCAACGGCAGCGCCGGTGTCATCGGCCGCCTGTGCGTCATCGGTTCTCACATCAACGAGGCCGCGATCGAAGCGCTGTTCGCGTAATGCGGGCTGAACCTTACAGAAAGGCGGAATATTGATGGATGATATGCCGGTTTACCTGTTTACGGGCTTTCTCGAATCAGGCAAGACCTCTTTTATAGACGAAACGCTTGCGGATAAGCGTTTCAATAACGGGCAGCGTACCTTGCTGCTCGTCTGCGAGGAAGGCGAGGCGGAGTACGACGAGTCCCGCCCCTACATGAAGAACATCTATGTGGAAAACATTGAGGACGAAGACGAGCTGACGAGCGAAACGCTTGACATCCTCGCGAAAAAGCATCGCGCTTCCCGTGTGCTCATCGAGTACAACGGCATGTGGCAGCTGAAGACGCTGTACGACAACATGCCGGAAAACTGGGCGGTCTATCAGGAATTCATGTTCGCGGATGCGACGACATTCCTCACTTACAACGCCAACATGCGCGGCCTTGTTGTGGATAAGCTCTCCGGCTGCGAGTTGGTCGTGTTCAACCGCTTCACGAAGGACATGGACAAAATGGCGTTCCACAAGATTGTGCGCGGCATCAGTCGCCGCCCGGACATCGCCTACGAGTACACGAACGGCGACGTCGAATACGACGAGATCGAAGATCCGCTGCCGTTTGACATCAATGCGCCGGTCGTAAAGATTGAAGACGGCGATTACGCGCTGTGGTACCGTGACCTTTCCGAAGATCCGAAGAAGTACGACGGCAAGGTCGTCGAGTATAAGGGCCTTGCAGCCGTGAACCCGCGCATGAAGCCGGGCATGTTCTTCTTCGGTCGCCAGTTGATGACCTGCTGCGTGGAGGATATCCAGTTTGCGGGTCTGCTCACGCTGTGCGACGCGGACAAAATGCCGGAAAACGGAAAGTGGTATACCATGCGCCTTTCCGTTGCGTATAAGTGGCACAAGCTCTACGGCCGCAAGGGTCCGGTTCTGACGCTTCAGAACATCGAGCCTGCCGAAGCGCCCGCGCAGCCCGTTGCGACGTTCTATTAAGCTTAAATTCATTACCCGTTGGCTTTTCTGAAAGTCGGCGGGTAATTTTTTTATTTATTTTTCTGTATACGGTGTCGAAAGTGCGCGATTTATGGTATACTAAAAAATACTTAAATATATAAAATGAAAATGGTGATAACTTTGCATACATATCAGCTTGTTTTGCCCTGCCTTTTGGGTGTTGAGGGTCTTGTAGCGGAGGAGCTCCGCGATATGGGCGCGGAAAATGTCGCGCCGGAAAACGGACGTGTGCTGTGCGCAGGCTCCCCGGAGATGATCGCCCGCGCGAATATCCGCTCCCGCTTTGCGGAGCGTGTGCTCGTTCTGCTCGGTACATTTGAAGCGAAAAGCTTTGAAAGCCTGTTTCGCGGCGTGAAGGCCCTGCCGTGGACGGAGTGGATCGGCCGCGACGACGCGTTTCCGGTCAAGGGGCGGTGCTTATCGAGTCAGCTCATGAGCGTGCCGGACTGTCAGGCCATTATCAAAAAAGCCGTGGTGGAAAGCCTCAAGGAGGCGTATAAGCTGGAGCATTTCCCGGAGACGGGCGCGAACTACCAGATTCAGTTTTTAATTATGAAAGACAAGGTCAGCATTATGCTGGATACGAGCGGCGCGGGGCTGCACAAGCGCGGTTACCGCAAAAATTCCAACGAAGCGCCCATCAAAGAGACGCTTGCAGCGGTCATGGCAAAGCTTTCCCGTGTGCGCACGGACGGCACGCTCATCGACCCTTTCTGCGGTTCGGGTACGATTTTAATCGAGGGCGCCATGCTCGCCATGCACATTGCGCCCGGCCTGCGCCGCCACTTTGCGGCGGAAAAGTGGAAAGCTGTCCCCGGAAATATCTGGGACAACGAGCGCGTTGCCGCAAAGGCGCTTGAACGCCGCGATGAGGGTTTTTTGGCGTTCGGCTATGACATTGACCCCGAAGCCGTGCGCCTGACGCTTGAAAACGCGAAGAAAGCGGGCGTTGCGCAGTATATCTCCGCAGAAGTGCGCGACATCAAGGATTTCAGCAACGACGGCCCGTTCGGCTGCGTCATCTGCAATCCGCCGTACGGCGAGCGGCTTTTAGACGTAAAAACGGCGGAGGACATCTACGAAACGATGGGGCGCGTCTTCACGCCGAAGCGCGGCTGGAGCTATGCTGCCATCAGTCCGGACGAGCGGTTTGAGACATGCTTCGGCAAAAAAGCCGACCGCCGCCGCAAACTCTACAACGGCATGATCCGCTGCCAGTATTACATGTATTTTAAGGCATAAAAAATGCTTTAGGGGAGGGTACATATGCGGAATGTTTATATCATCAACCCAAAAGCCGGCAAGCACGACCATACCGTGCAGTTTATGGAGCGCATCCGCGCCGTGCATGCCACGCACGGGGAAGAGCCGGAAATTTATCTCACACAGCGCGCGGGCCATGGCGAGGAGCTGGCAAGAGCGGCCGCCGAAAAGGGCGATGCGGTGCGCATTTGGGCTGTCGGTGGCGACGGCACGGTGCTGGAGGTCGTGCGCGGTGCGGAGTTTCACAAAAACGCCGCCGTGGGCGTATACCCGTGCGGCAGCGGCAACGACTTCGTGCGCTCATTCGGCAAGCGCGAAGTGTTTTTGAACCCGGAAAATCAGCTGGCGGGCAAGACTGTGCCCATCGATATGATCCGCACGCAGCACGGCGATGCCGTGAACATCTGCTCTGTGGGTTTTGACGCCAAGGTGGCGGCGGAGATGAATTATTATAAGCACCTGCCGTTCGTTTCGGGCGAGCTTGCGTATACCATTTCGCTTGCAAAGTGCTTTTTGGGGCACCTTGCGGACAAAATGACCGTAACGTTTTACTATGCGGACGGCACAAAAGAGACCGTTACGGGCGAATTTCTGTTCACGCTTGCGGGCAACGGTCGCTGGTATGGCGGCGGGTACTGCGGCGCGCCGAACTCGGTGATAGACGACGGTCTGCTCGATTTTGTGCTGATCCGAAAGCCCGCCTATTCCCGCATTCCGGGTCTTGTGCCGAAGTATAAACGCGGCGAGCATTTAAGCAACCCGGCGTTTTCCGACCTGCTCGTTTACCGCCGCGGCGTGAAGATCGAAATTCAAAGCGAAAATGAAGTCGTCAGCAATATGGACGGCTTGTGCATCAAGGTGAAAAGCGAGGAATACAACATTCTGCCGCACGCGCTGAATTTCATTTTGCCGCGCGGCGCGGCATTGCCGAAGGAGCCGAACAATGCGCGGTGATACACTCGGAAAAGCGGAAATCATAACGCCGCGCCTGCGCCTTAGACGCTTTTCCATGCAGGACATGAGCGGCTTTCTGCTGTTTGCCGCCGATGCGGATACCATGCTGCGGGCGGGCTCCAAGCCGGTTTCTACACCGGCGGAGGCGGAGAGTGAATTGAGGCGCGCCGCAGACGACCCGTATGCCTTTGCCATCACCCTGCGCGAAACGGGCGAAGTGATGGGCAAGATCAAGTACCAGCGCGATTACTGCCGCTATAATACGGACAGTATTTCGATTGGCTACGAGCTTTCGCGCCGCTACCGCCATAACGGCTACATGACGGAAGCGCTGCGCGCCATGGTGCAGAACGCGTTTGAAGTGATGAACGTCGAGGTCGTCGCCATCAGCCACTTTGTGATGAGCCTGCTGCGTTCTCCCCAGTTCCACTTTGTGGGCAACGAGCCGTCAAGAAAGGTCATCGAGCGCGCAGGATTCATCTTTGAGGGCGTTATGCCGTGCGGCTTTAAGCGGTTTGACGGCGAAATTTTTGACAATGTGTGTTACTCCATCCTGCGTTCGGAGTACGATACGGGGCTCATTTCGTCCGTGCGACGCATGCGGTAAAGCTTACCAATAAATGTGCATGCCCATATTCCGTCAGAAAATTGTGGAAATACCGCTTTTTTCTATTGCCAATGTACAAAAGCAGTGCTAAAATTGAATAAACTCAAAAACTGTGACTTTGTTGTGTCTTGCACCGGCAAAGTCTGTTTTTTAACGCGAAAGAAAGGAAGGAATAAAGATGGAACAGTCTTTTCCGAAGCGCCCGTTCCGCACGCACGGCGGCGCGCATGTGCCGCACCACAAGAACACGGCGCATACCGAAACGCACGTGATGCCGCCGCCCGATGAGATCACGCTGCCCATGACGCAGCACATCGGCGCACCGTGTGTGCCCTGTGTGAAAAAGGGCGACCACGTGTATGTCGGCACCAAGGTCGCGGACAGCGACGCATACGTTTCCGTGCCGATCCATTCCTCGGTTTCCGGCACCGTGAAGGAGATCAAAAAAGTCATTATGCCCGGCGGGCAGGCGGTGGACGCCGTCATCATCACGTCGGACGGGTTAATGGAGCACGACCCTGCGGTATGTCCCCCGCCGGAGATCAAAACGAAGCAGCAGTTGGCCGATGCGGCGCGCGCTTCGGGTCTCGTCGGTCTCGGCGGCGCAGGCTTTCCGGCGCACGTGAAATTAAACGTCCCCCCGGACAAAAAAATCGATACGCTCATCGTCAACGTTGCGGAGTGTGAGCCCTATATTACCTCCGACCACCGCGAGGCGCTCGAAAACGGCAAAAACGTGCTTGCCGGTATTTATAAGATCAAAGAGATTTTAGACGTGCACCGCGTCATCATCGCGATTGAAGACAACAAGCCCGACGCCATCGAAGCGCTGACGCGCATTGCGGATGACCCGAAAATGGACCCGAACGACGAAGTGCGCGTGTTAAAGCTGCATGCAAGCTACCCGCAGGGCGCGGAAAAGGTGCTGGTGCAGGCGGCAACGGGCAGAAAAGTCCCGGCGGGCGGTCTGCCGGCAGACGTGGGTTGCCTTGTCATGAACATCGGCTCCGTCTCGTTCCTTGCAAGCTACATGCGCACCGGCATGCCGCTGACGATGAAGCGCGTCACGGTGGACGGCAGCGCCGTGCAGAACCCGCAGAATGTCATTGTGCCCATCGGCACAAAAATTCGCGAGGTCATGGAATTCTGCGGCGGCTATAAGGAAGAACCGCAGAAGCTCATCATGGGCGGCCCGATGATGGGCGTCGCCGTGACAACCGACGAGCTGCCGGTCTTAAAGCAGAATAACGGGTTACTCGCGTTCGGTGCGGAAGAAGCACGCCTTTTGGAGCCGACCGACTGCATCCGCTGCGGCCGCTGCGTTGCGGCATGTCCCATGAACCTTGTGCCCGCAAAGCTTGAAAAATACGCGGAGCGCAAGGACGTGGAAATGCTGAAAAAACTCGACATCATGACGTGCATGGAATGCGGCTGCTGCGCATTCTCCTGCCCGGCGAAACGCCGCATCGTGCAGGCCATTCGTCTCGGCAAATACTATGTAAAGAAGGAGGCGGCTAAAAAGTGAACAAATTCATCGTTTCCTCCTCGCCGCACTTTCAGTCGAAAGACACCACCCAGACCTTGATGCTGGACGTCATTTTGGCGCTGACCCCGGCGATGATTGCGTCCGTTATCATTTTCGGCTTCCGCGCGGCGGTTATTATCCTGACAACGGTCGCGTCCTGCATTTTGAGCGAATACATATCCCGCCGTGTCATGAAGCGCCGCCAGACGGTCGGTGACCTTTCCTGCGTTGTGACGGGCGTTTTGCTTGCGATGAACCTGCCTGTTTCCATCAGCCCGATCATTGCGGCGTTCGGCGGCGTCATCGCCATTGTTGTCGTAAAGCAGATGTTCGGCGGCATCGGACAGAACTTCGTGAACCCCGCGCTGACGGCGCGTATCATTCTGATGAACTCGTTCCCGGCGAAAATGACCGCGTGGACGGCGCCGATGGACCACAGCTTCTCCGATGCCATGACGACCGCAACGCCGCTCGGCGTTCTCTCCGAGGGCACGGGTGCGGCGCTGCCGAGCTACCTCGATATGTTTCTCGGCAACACGGGCGGCTGCCTCGGCGAGACCTGTGCACTCGCACTTATTCTCGGCGGCATTTACCTTGTTGCACGCCGCGTTATCAGCCCGGTTATCCCGGTCACGTACCTTGCAACGGCAGCGGCGCTTTCCGCACTGCTCGGCCGCGACCCGCTGATGGATATTCTTTCCGGCGGCCTCTTGCTCGGCGCGATTTTTATGGCGACCGATTACACCACAAGCCCCATCAACTTCAGCGCACGCGTCATCTATGCCGTCGGCTGCGGCGTGCTGACAATTTTAATCCGCCAGTTCGCGTCTCTGCCGGAGGGCGTATCGTACTCCATCGTACTGATGAATATTTTAGTGCCGCTCATTGAGCGCGTTGCGAAGCCGCAGACGTTCGGCAAAATGAAGGCAAAGAAAGCGGGTGACGTAAAATGAAGATCACCGCGAAAGATATTTTAAAACCGGCGCTCATTCTGTTTGTCATCTGCCTTGTCGTCACGGCGCTTTTGGCGGGCACAAACCTGCTGACGAAGGATAAGATCGCCGAGCAGTCCGCGCTGGAAGCGGAGCAGTCGAGAAAAGTCGTTTCGAGCGACGCGGACAGCTTTGAAGAAGCGGACGGCTATTACATCGGCAAAGCGAATAACGAAACGGTCGGCTACGTTTTCCAAACGGAGGCGAAGGGCTACGGCGGTGCGGTGAAGGTCATGACCGGCATCAGCGCCGACGGGCAGATCACCGGCGTTGTCATTCTGGAGCACAGCGAAACACCGGGTCTTGGCGCGAACGCGGAAAAGGCTTCCTTTACGGATCAGTTTAAGCAGACTGCGCCGGAAAAGGGCATCACGCTTGTGAAGAATAAGGTGCCGTCGGACGGCGAGATCGAAGCCATGACCGGCGCGTCCATCACGAGCCGCGCGGTGACAAACGCCGTCAACGAAGCCATCACAAAGTACAACACGGTAAAGGAGGGCGCATAACATGGCAAAAAGCCTCAAAGAAGAATTTACAAAAGGCATTATCAAAGAGAACCCCGTGCTGCGCCTGATGCTCGGCACCTGCGCGACGCTCGCCGTCACCACGGCGGCCTCGAACGCCATCGGCATGGGCCTTGCGACGACATTCGTACTCGTATGTTCCAACGCCGTTATTTCTCTTCTCAAAAAAATCATCCCGGATAAAGTCCGCATCCCGGCGTACATCACCATTGTTGCGGGTTTTGTTACCATTGTGCAGCTGCTCATCAAGGCCTACGTGCCGGCGCTTAACAAGTCGCTCGGCGTGTTCCTGCCGCTCATCGTTGTCAACTGCATCATTTTGGGCCGTGCGGAAATGTTCGCCAGCAAAAATCCCGTGCTGCCGAGCATCGTAGACGGTCTCGGAATGGGCGTGGGCTTCACCGCCGCGTTGCTCGCCATGGGCATCATCCGTGAATTGCTCGGCGCGGGTACCGTGTTCGGCATTCCGCTCCTCTCGAATTTCATGGATCCCATCATCATTTTCCTGCTCCCGCCGGGCGGCTTCTTCGTGTTTGGTATTCTCATCGCCATTGCGGGCAAGCTTTCCGCGGAGGGCAAAGCGCCGGAGACCATGGGCTGCGCTGCATGCCCGTTGGCGGCTTCCTGCTCCAAGGTTCAGGAAAAATGTGAAAAGGAGGGCGGCAAAGCATGAGTCTTAAATTTTTAGTCGGCATTTTCCTTGCCGCAATCCTCACGGAGAACTATATTCTCAATAAGTTTCTCGGCATCTGTCCGTTCCTCGGCGTTTCCAAAAAGCTCAATACGGCGTTCGGCATGAGCTGCGCCGTAACGGTTGTCATGGTTATCGCGACGGCGGTCACATGGCCGGTGTATACGTATGTACTTGTCCCGCTGAACCTCGATTATTTGCAGACCGTGGTGTTCATCCTCATCATCGCGGCGCTCGTGCAGCTTTTGGAGACCGTGATGCACAAGTATATGCCGCCGCTGTATAACGCGCTCGGCATTTACCTGCCGCTCATCACGACGAACTGCGCCGTGCTGGGCGTGACGATGCTCGTGCTCGAAAAAGGCGCGGAAAACCCGAGCTTCGGCTATTTGGCATCGCTTGTCAACGCGTTCGGCGCAGGCATCGGCTTCATGGTTGCAATGGTCATTTTCGCCGGTGTGCGTGAGCGCCTCGAGCTGTGCGACGTGCCGAATTTCCTCAAAGGTCTGCCGATCACGCTGATCGCCGCGTCGCTTGTGGCGGTTTCGTTCCTCGGCTTTAACGGCATTATAGACCGTCTGCTCGCCTGAGCAAAACGAAAGGGGTTTCTATATGGATAAAATTTTGATCCCGGTTCTGATCGTCGCGGGCATCGGTCTTCTGGCGGGTATTATTCTGGCGGTCGCCTCCGCCATCATGGCCGTGCCGAAGGACGAGAAAGCGGAAGCGATTTTAGAGGTGCTTCCGGGCGCGAACTGCGGCGCGTGCGGCTTTTCCGGCTGCTCCGGCTATGCGGCGGCGCTCTCTAAGGGCGAAGCGCAGCCCGGGCTGTGTTCTCCCGGCGGTGAAGCGTGCGCCAAAGCGTGCGCAGAGCTGCTTGGCACGGGCGACGTTGCCGTCGAGAAAAAGACGGCGCTTGTCCACTGCATGGGCAGCTATGACTGCACCAGCGACAAAATGCGCTACGACGGCATCGATAGCTGCGCCGCATCTACCCTGCTCGCCGGCGGTATCTCCAGCTGCCGCTACGGCTGCATGGGCATGGGCGACTGCGCCGCCGTGTGCGAATACGGCGCAATCAACGTCTGCAACGGCATGGCGTCAATCGACCCCGCAAAGTGCCGCGGCTGCGCAAAATGCACCGCTGCATGTCCGAAGGGGCTCATCAGCTTTGTGCCGCTGAAAAAGCAGGCAGTCGTGCGCTGCTCCAACTGTGATAAGGGCGCAGAGACGATGAAGGTTTGCAAGGTGGGCTGTATCGGCTGCGGCAAGTGCATGAAGGCGTGCGAAGTGGGCGCCGTAAAGGTGACGAACTTCTGCGCGAAGGTCGATCCCGCAAAGTGCATCGGCTGCGGCAAATGTGCCGAGGTCTGCCCGAGACACGTCATCACCATGCTGGACGCGTAATTTTTAAAACAAACCGAGCCTCGGCTGTACGCCGGGGCTTTTTTGTTGTCAAAATTTGCAATCCGCTCTTTACAAATCCCTGAAAATCCGTTATACTATACAAAACACGGTTCACCAAAGTTTTTTCTGCGGTGCGCCGCAAAACAGCTTTTTCGTTCTGAGCACAAGGCATCGCCGCGTGTAAGCCGAAAATGGATAGAGGTATATTCCGCAGATAGATTCTGCGCTTTTTGTGCTTCCTGCATTTTCGGCAGGGGGCATTTTTGTTTTGCTTGTTTTATAAAAACGGGAGGTGTTTTATGCAGACACGCGTAGCCGTGATGAGCATTATTTTAGAAGATAACGCCCACGCGGAAGAAATCAACGACATTCTGCACCTGTACGGTCGGTACATCATCGGACGTATGGGGCTGCCGTACAGACAGAAAAATATCAACATCATCTGTGTGGCGGTGGATGCCCCACAGGATGTCATCAGCGCCATGGCGGGAAAGCTCGGGCGCGTGCGCGGCGCCAACATTAAAACGGCGTATTCCAATTTCACGAGCACAGAGCCGGAAACCAAAGCGGATTAAACCGCAAGAAAACGAACTAACGGGAAAGTGAACTGACCCGAAAGAAAGGAAATTATCAAACTATGTACGATCCGAAATCCTTAAAAGCAGAGGAATTTATCTGCCACGAAGAAATTGAAGACACTTTAAAATACGCGGACGAGAACAAAGATAACATGCCGCTCATCCGCGAAATTCTCGATAAAGCCCGTCTGTGTAAGGGACTTTCACACCGCGAAGCATCCGTTCTGCTCGCCTGCGAAGACCCGGAGATTCTGGACGAAATCTATAAGCTCGCAAACGAGATCAAGCACAAGTTTTATGGCAACCGCATTGTCATGTTTGCGCCGCTGTACCTTTCCAACTACTGCGTGAACGGCTGCATCTACTGCCCGTATCACCGCCAGAACCATCACATCCCGCGCCGCAAGCTGACGCAGGAGGAGGTCGCAAAGGAAGTCATTGCGCTGCAGGACATGGGCCATAAGCGCCTTGCCATTGAAGCCGGCGAAGACCCGGTGAATAACCCCATCGAGTACATTCTCGACTGCATCAAGACCATTTACAGCATTCAGCATAAGAACGGCGCCATTCGCCGCGTGAACGTCAACATCGCCGCGACGACCGTGGAAAACTACCGCAAATTAAAGGAAGCCGGCATCGGCACGTACATCCTGTTCCAGGAGACCTACCACAAGGAAAGCTACGAAAAGCTGCATCCCACGGGCCCGAAGCATAACTACGCCTACCACACCGAGGCGATGGACCGCGCCATGGAGGGCGGTATCGATGACGTGGGTCTCGGCGTTCTGTACGGCCTTGAAATGTACCGTTACGAGTTCTGTGGCCAGCTGATGCACGCGGAGCACCTTGAAGCCGTGCACGGCGTAGGCCCGCAT
>ENA-UONT01002080-UONT01002080.1-human-gut-metagenome-genome-assembly--contig:-CS20-NODE-2080-length-15006-cov-23.347870_pt1 | contig 15006 bp, 20 predicted proteins | sample MGYA00242459_ERZ724006 | MGnify/ENA metagenome assembly ERZ724006 | reverse complement strand
ATTTGAGAGTTGGAGCAATGAAAGCGATAGCGGAGAAGCGTGTGCGATATTTGGTGATGCGTGGGATAGCCAATTTCAGTATGAGGATAAACACGGTGAAGTTATAGGATGTTATATCGAAAAAGCATACATAAACAAAGTCGAAAAGGGAATTTACGAAGATTACGATGAAATGGCTAAGAATATTGATGAAATGGTTAAGGAAATTGATAATGGATTATTTTCGTGAGGACGCGGAAAAGAAATTGGAGGAATTGAAGAATGAGCACATCTGAAGTAAACAAAGCCGCAATCGAATATTACGGCGAGGAAGTGCAAGAAAATCAATGCATAGAAGAATGTGCCGAGCTGATACAGGCGATAAATAAAAAACATCGCGGCAGAGAACATAATATACCCGAAGAAATTGCTGATGTTGAGATATGTTTGGAACAGCTTAAAATGATTAATAACTGCGCCGATGAGGTCGAGCGGTACAAAACGGCAAAAATGGAACGCCTGAAAGCGAGGATAGGAAAATGATTAAATACATATTTCCGATAGCGTTAATTGTGTTGGATTTCGGGGCGGCGGTCGTGTATGCCGCCCTCAGGGACTGGCGTATGGCGGTATATTGGCTTGCCGCAACGGTATTAAACATTACGGTCACAATCGGAGGATAAAATAAATGAACAATCTATCCTACCTCCGCCGGAGGAGGCAAAGGCGGAGCCTAAAATCAATTTGCGTCCACCTCCGCGGCGGAAGGTGCGATATACTGAATCGGTTGTATTGCAAGAACGGCAGCCGTGCCGGTAAGAAAAGCCCCGATATATGTAAGTGGTATAAACAAAAGGGGGAATGAAAGATTGACGGTTAAGGAGTGGCTTAAAAACGGACGAAAGCTCAACTTTGAGATACGAGCGTTGAAAGAAGCGCGAAGCAGAGCTTTAAATGCCGCTGTGGGCGGTGCGGTGGACTATAGCGCGGAAAAGGTACAGACAAGCAACGGAAACAGCACAGAACGGCTTTTTGTGAACTATAGCCAATATTCGGCGGAACTTGAACAACGCATAAGTGAACTTGAAGATTATCGGGCGGAAATGCTTCGGCTGATTAGTAAGATTCCGGACAGTACATACCGAACACTACTTATAGAATATTATATCAATTGTAAGTCGTGGGAAGATGTGGCGGAATGTGTCAGCTATGAAGTAAGATACACGCAAAAACTTCACGGTCGCGCACTGAAAGAATGTGGTGATTTTTTCAAAAAGACATAAAAAGACATAGAAAGACACCTTAATATGTGCTACAATGGTATCATAGAAAAATAATACAAAGCCCCTTGCGGGCAGTAAAAGGCATTCGTGTACACGGGGCCTTTTTATTTTGGATTTACGGGAAAGAATGTTTCATAACTTGCGTTGGGGTGGGGCGCGGAAACATAAAAGTGAGGTGAGCCTGAATGGCAAAAGGAAAATATAAAGAATGGTTAGAGCCTGATGGCTTGCTGCTGATTTCGGCGTGGGCAAGAGACGGCCTGACAGATGAGCAAATCGCGCACAATATGGGGGTAAATGTTCGGACGCTTTATGAATATAAAAATAAATATCCGCAGATTTCGCAGTCCCTAAAAAAGGGCAAAGAGGTTGTCGATTATGAGGTTGAAAACGCCCTTTTAAAACGTGCTATGGGGTATGTAAGTACAGAGGTGATAAAAGAACGTCTGGCGGACACAGGGCAAAAGAAACGCCATAACGGCGAGGGCGAATTAACCGAACGCGAATGGAATATTGCCATAAAGTATTTTGATAATAAATGCTGTTATTGCGGGGAGTATATGGACGAACCAACCAAAGACCATATATTGGCACTTAAAAAGGGCGGTCAGCTTTCGCCCGATAATATAATACCCTGTTGCCGGACGTGCAACAGCTCAAAAAATGACCGCAATCTTGAAGAATGGTACAAAGAGCAATCTTTCTTTGACCGACGCCGGTTATCGAAAATATATGACTATGTAAAATTTATATCAGAGCTTTCAAAAATGGGTGATTTGGGTGAATTGGTCGTAACAAAGGAAATCACTAAGGAAGTGCCGCCCGACACAACAGCCATCATTTTTTGGCTTAAAAACAGACAACCCCAAAAGTGGCGCGACAAGCAGCAAATCGAACACAGCGGCAACAGCGATTTTGTGTTTAATATCCTGCCTGCAAGCGAAAGACCTGATGCCGAATGAATGTATATGTAAACGACGCATATATTCCGTATCTCAACGATGAAACGAGAACGCAAATATTCTATGGCGGAAGTTCGAGCGGAAAGTCGTTCTTTCTTGCTCAAAGGACGGTTAAAGACGTTTTGCAGGGGCATAATTATCTGATTGTCAGAAATGTTGCCGGCACGGTCAAGCGTAGTGTATATAATCAGATTGTAAAAACAATCGGCGATTTCGGACTTAAAGACGAGTTTATAATCTCAAAAAGTGAAATGGTTATAACTTGCGTTCAAAATGACAAGCAGATACTTTTCGGCGGCCTTGATGACCCCGAAAAACTGAAGTCGGTAACGCCGATTAATGGGGTAATAACGGATATATGGATAGAAGAAGCAACCGAATCGGCATATGAGGCGTACAAACAATTGACAAAGAGATTGCGCGGTGAATCGGGGAACATAAAAAAGCGAATGATATTCAGCTTTAACCCGATACTTCAAACGCATTGGATATATAAAGAGTTTTTCGGGAACTGGGTGGACGGCAAGAAGTGTTACCGTGACGAAAATCTTTTGATACTCAAAACCACATATAAAGATAACAAGTATCTGACGGACGAGGATATATACAACCTCGAAAATGAAGCGGATGAGTATTATTATAATGTGTACACGTTGGGTAATTGGGGTGTACTCGGCAAGGTGATATTCACGAACTGGCGCACGGAGGATTTAAGCGAGCTGATACCTACATTCGACAACATATATAACGGTCTTGATTTTGGTGTAACAGACCCGAATGCATTTGTGAGAGTGCATATTGATGAGGGTCACAAGAAAATATATGTTTTTGATGAATTTGAGGAATCGGGAATATTGATTGATGAACTGGAAGCCCTAATCAAATCAAGAATATCACCGACCGAATATATAACAGGCGACCCACAAGGTGCACAGGCAATACTTGAACTTAACAATCGAGGTATCACCGTTGTGAGTGCAAAGAAAGGCGCAGACAGTATTTTGTTTGGTATTCAATGGCTCAAAGGCTATGAAATAATAATTGATGTACGTTGTCAAAAGTTTAAAAATGAAATACAAGCGTATCATTGGCAAGAAGATAAATACGGGAATACACTTCAAAAACCTGTTGACAAAGACAATCATTTACTTGACGCGCTTAGATACGCAACAGAGGGTTGCCGAAGCTCGGCAACGATGACAGCGACAAATTTATGGTAGGTGATTATATGTGCAAGCATATATGGCGAAAGATTAACGATATTTGGGTTTGCGCGAATTGCGGTGCAACGCGACTACCGAACAACAAAATTATATTTGATAAGGATTTACCGAATTACTTGAAAAATAAGAGGAGACGGCGAAAATGAGAATTTCAAGGCTTAGATGCGAAAACGAATTATATCCTGATTATACTGACGCAATCGAGATTATAGATAATAACGGGATAAGTACGGAATTGCTCAGTAAAATCATACTTAAGCATAAGAACAATGCGATGTTTAACAGAGCGTTGTATAACCGATATATGACGCTTCAATCGGAAGTACCGATTCTAAACAGAAAATCGCGGTTCAAGGTCGAGAAAGGCGAGCCGATTAATAACAAGCTTGTCAATGACTTTTTCGGCGAAATAATAGATTTCGGCACGGGGTACTTTGCCGGTAAGCCTATCGGATATACATACAGTCGTACAGAGGAATCACTCGAAGATACAAACGGAAACGAAAAATCATTAAAACAGGCGGCAAAGGCGCTGAGCGATTTTGTCACAAGAAATAATATGGCGGACAAAGATATGGAAACGACTCGCTTTGCGGCAATATGCGGCTACGCAGGTCGGCTTTTTTATCACGATAAAGACGGCGCGGAACGTGTGATGATTGTTCCGCCGTATGAAACCATTATCCTTTCCGAAACAGATATATCCGAACCCAAATACGCGGTTCGGTATTATTATACGGACGATATAAACGGGAACAGAATATGGCACGCCGAATTTTATAACAATACCGAATGTGTTTATTATAAAGGCTCATCGGTTGATTCTCTCGCCGAAATAGACAGAGAGCCGCATTATTTCGGAAGCTGTCCCTTGCAGGGCATACCGCGAAACCTTGAAATGATGGGCGATGCGGAAAAGGTTCTTACTCTTATTGACGCATATGACCGTTGTACATCGGATTGCAGTAATCAGATAGAGGGCGAAGTGAATTCAAAGACCGTATATAAAAATATACAGACAACGGATGAGGAAATACAGAAGTCGAATATAACGGGCGCGATTACCGTTACCGACCCGACAGGCAAGGGCGATATATATAAACTCAACAATAATGTAAACGACGGCTTTACAGAGCATCATCTGGAACGGCTTAAAAATAACATCTATCGTTTCAGCAAGACCCCGAATTTATCCGATGAAACATTCGGTACGGCGAGCGGCGAAAGCCTTAAATTCAAGCTCACGGGTCATGAAACAAAATGCGGTATGTTTCAAGCAAAGATGATGAGCGCGGGCGTATATATGTTCAAGCTGCTTGCCTTTTGTTTTAATGCGCGGAAGATAGCGTTTGACCCTCTGCAATGCGTGATGTCGTTCAAACGGAACTTTCCTATTGCAATGCTCAACGAAGCGCAGACCGCGCAGGCGCTTATTTCCGCAGGCGTTCCTGATGAGGTTGCATATTCGGAAGCGTTATCATTTGTTGACGATATAGACTATCTTATGCAGCTTAAAGAGAGGGAAAAGGAAAACATTCCGTCTCTTGAGGACAACATCAAGGAAGATTATGAAATTCCCGAGGATGTACAAGATGAACCCGATGATGTCAATGATAAAAATAAAGGTGAGGAATAGCATATGACGCTTGATAAGCTTTTAATACAAGTTCGCCGAATAGCCGAACACAGACAGCTGGGTGCGGAAAAACAAATAAGAGCCGCATATAAGCGGACGCTTAGCGACTTAAAAAAGTTTATCGGTTATGAATTTGCGCAGTACGCAGAGGACGGCAAGCTTACATATGATATACTGGCAAAAAAGCAAAATGCGGCGCGGTTTTTGGAAGAGGTACAACAGAACATAGACGGGCTTTCGCCCGAAACACAAGCCGAGATTTCGGAGTGCGTGTCGGATATATATAAATTATCGTATGAAGGCATGACCGACGCGGTGTTAAAGGCCGCCCCAAAGACAGCGGCGGATGCCTTGCAGGGGTTAAGCTTTGTTCAGCCGACACAGGTAATAAGCGGCGTGAATAACGAACTTATAAATAAGATTACGTTAAAGGATGTTCTCGAAAAGAACAGACGAAATGTAATATATGACCTAAAACAAGCTGTTACAATCGGTATCACAAACGGCGAAACGGTTGATATGATGTCAAGGCGCGTATCAGGCGTTTTGGACGGCGATTATAAAAAGGCGGTCAGAGTTGTACGCACGGAAGCGCACAGGGTCAGAGAAATGGGTCTGTCAGACAGCGCAAGGGACTTTGATGAGGAGCTTCAAAAGACCGACACGGGTCTTAGAATGGTTAAGATATGGCGGACAATGAAAGATGACCGCGTGCGCCCGAACAGGCGATATAAGACCAAAAAGGGTTGGCGGACAACGCCCGGAAGCGGTGCGAATCATCAGAAAATGGAGGGACAGACGGTTCTTGCGGCCGATATGTTTGAACTGACGGACGGACATAAGACGGTTTCGCCCGGGCAGAGCGGCATTGCGGCACAGGACATAAATTGCCGCTGTTTTGTTCAATATAAACTTGTGGACAACGCCGAATTTGTAAAACTTTCCTCAAAAAATAAGTTTACAAACGAGGATAATAGTGATATAATAAAAGAAAAAGGCAAAAAGGGCATTACGCCTATAACCGACGGCGCAATTAAAGGTGTGCCGAAAGTTAAAATAAACGGTTATACCGATGAGCAATGCACCTTTATACAGGAACAGCATAAAGAACTTTTGGAATATGCAAGAGATAACAACAGCAGCAAAGAGGCGGCGTTTGTATTCCGAAAAGGGCTAACGGACAGAACCGAGTATATCGGCGGTGATGATAGTCTTGACTTCGGGACGGCGTTATTAGGAAAAGGTAACGACATTTTTATAATGCATAATCACCCGAGGAACAGCGGATTTTCAACGACAGACATAGAGTGTTTCGTAAAAAACGATGTTATAAAGAGCTTATCAATTGTAAGAAATAATTCGGGAGTGTCTGTTTTAACTAAATCGCAAGATTTTGATTTAAAAAGATTTAAAAAAGAATACAATAGACTTTATGCAAAGATTGTAAGAAGTGGTACAGATGCAGAAAAAAATAAGTTTGTTCAACAATTATTAGCGAAAACAAAAGCGGGTGTGATGTTAGATGAAAAATGAAAACAATATAAGGTTTAACATGCTTGACGGAAATGCAGATTATCAAAAAAAATCTACTGAGGTTTTTTTAAGTGATTTGTCTCAAGATGATATTAAATCATCTATGTCAGACGAATTTGCTTATCTTGATGATGACGAGGATTAACCAACATTAAAACTAAATAATATAACGTCTTGGAAACAAGGCGTTTTTTTATGCCCTTTTTAGGTATTAGCCGCCGTGCGAATCGGCGGAAGGGCGATAAGTGGAACAGTCGTGTGTCACTCTCGGAATGTGGGATAGGCGGCGGTAACTCAAAATAAAATTATGTGGGTTCGCCAAAGCGGCGAAAACTCAAACAGGAGGTTTTAAAAATGACATTGGAACAGCTTAAACAACAGTTAGACGAGGGAAGTATAACACAGGAACAGTTTGATGCAATAGTGAAAGCGTTAAATTTAACCGAACCCGAGCAGACACCCGAACCGGGAAATGACCCGGCACCGACACCTGAACCGGAACCTGAGGATATTGAAAAGATAATATCGCGGGCGGTTGACAGAGCGACAAATAAGCTCGGAAATGATAACAAAAAACTGCGTGAACAGCTTGAAAAGCTCAAACGCAAAAAGTTATCCGACGATGAGCTTGCTGAGCTTGAACGCAAGGAGCAAGAGGACGCTTTAGCGGAGCGCGAAAATGCGGTAAAGAAAGCAGAGAATCGTCTGTTTGCCCTATCACAGATAAAAAAGATAGGTTTAGACAGCGGCGATGAAACGGCAATATCGGTCGTTGATTTGGTTTTGGGTGAGGATGAGGACGAGATTTGCACGAATGTGGCAACCCTTAAAAAGCTCGTTGATACGCTTGTCGCCAATGAAGTGGATAAAGCCTTTAAATCGTCCGCGCGTGCGCCCCAAAAGGGAAAGAGCGGCGGCGGGCAAAACAATCCGTTCGCAAAGGAAACATACAACCTCACCGAACAGATGAAGATTATGCAGAAAAACCCCGAGCTTGCGGCACAGCTCAAAAGCGAAGCGGGGGTATAACAAATGTATGTAGATATTTTAGGTTCGGAATATGAAATAACCTATAAAAATTACTCGGACGAGCCTTATTTTGCGGATAAAAGCTGTGACGGATTTTGTGACAGTATTGACAGAAAAATTGTCATATGCCACCTAAAAACGCATCCCAATTATAGTAATGAAGATGAGAGTTATTGCAAGAGGGTAGAAAAGTATATTTTAAGGCACGAAATTATACACGCATTTTTGAACGAAAGCGGCTTGCAAGACAGCGCACTGTCGCCGCCTTTTGCGTGGGCGAAGAACGAGGAAATGATAGATTATTTTGCTATTCAGCTCCCGAAAATAACAAATGTATGTAAAAAATTAAAATTATTATAAGGAGGCAAAACATATGCCAATTACAAGTATTTCAGACATGGTCGTTGTACCTGAAAAATTCGCCGCATATGTTGAGGACAGAACAGTTGAAAAATCCTCATTGGTAAACAGCGGTATTGCAACATCGGACGCAACGGTCGCACAGTTAATTAACGGAACGCCGAAAGGCGGCAGATTCATCGAGATTCCCGCGTGGAACGAATTGGGCGGCGAACCGTCGGTATTCGGCGAAACCAAACTTTCGGCAACGGGAATCACAACAAAGTCGTGGCAGGCAACATTACAGATTTGGCAAAAAGCGTGGGGTGCAACAGACCTGTCAAGGGTTCTCGGCGGTGCTGACCCTATGGCAGCAATTGCAAATCTCATTGCCGACTGGCGCAACATTCAGGAACAAAAGATTTATCTTGCAATCCTGAAAGCATTGCTTGACCCGACATCGGGCGCAATTAAAGCGCATATTAACGATATTTCATCGAAAACGGGCAACAGCGGCGCGGACGCATACATCTCGGACGGCGCAACGCTCGACACAAAGCAGGTTTTGGGTGACAGATATTCAAGTTTGGGTATGGTGTTTATGCATTCGGCGGTTTATACCTACTTACAGAAAAACGGTATGATTACCCGTAACCCGATATTTGACCCGTCACAATCAAGTATCGAAATGGAGCGTTATCTGGGTTATACAATAAACGTTGACGACGGTATGCCGTATATATGCTATACGGCGGCGGAATCATCGGCATCAGGTGCGATAGCCGTTACGACCGAAAATATCGGTGAAATTCAGCCGCATTGCGCAACGGAATTGACCGCAGGCACATCATATGTCACAAAGGACACAGCGGCTGTATATGACACATATTTCTTGGGCGGCGGTGCGTTTATCCGTGAAACGGGTACACCCGAAGGACTTAAGACGGTCGAAACCGACAGAGATACCCTCGGCGCAGAGGATTATCTCATTAATCGCTGGGCGCAGATTATTCATCCGCGCGGCTTTTCGTGGAATGTCGGCGCAACACTCGCAAACGGCGAAAAATATCCCTCGATTGCTGATTTGGGCAAGGCTGAAAATTGGACGCTTGCCACAAATGCAAAGAAAGTTCCGATTGCGTGTCTCAGACATAAAATTGCTTGATTGGGGGAGCTATAATGAGTTTAACGTTTTTTAATATTCGACGAAAAAAACAATCGGCGGAGGAAAAATTTACGGCCGATAGTGTGAAAAAAGACATCGTTGAAAAAAACGAGAGTAAGCTAAGCACCCAAAAGAAAAAGGAAAAGGAAAAGAAATAGGAGGTCTGAAAATGACGGAAGCGGATTTAAAACGGCTTAATATTCCGATTGAACCGATTGATGCGATAGCATGTATGTACGCTGAAAGCGCGTTGGAGTGGATAAATCAACACACTAACCTTGAATATGATTTGAATAATATGCCTGAGAGCCTTCCGTCAAACGTGAGGCTTTTTATTTTAAAGTATTCAGAGCTTATGAGCAACAATCCCGGTGTAACATCAGAGAGTATATCGGGATTGTCACAATCATTTGTAAGTTCGAGTGATGTCAGCCTTATCTTGTGGGGGTACGCAAAAGAATTATTCGGAGAAGATATGCCGGGCAGTATGCGTGCCGTACCGACAGCGTCAGCATGGGAGTAGGTGCAAAATGGGAATAAAGGTTAGAACGACCATTGATGTGAAGAACCTTGAAAAAGCGTTTGCATCGCTCGAAACGCTAAACGGCAAAAAAGTGAATATCGGTATTCCCGAAGGGTCGAAACAAGCGCAGATTGCGGCGGTTCACGAATGGGGACTTACGATAACCGTTACGGATAAAATGCGGAAATGGTTTATTGCACAGGGACATCCGTTAAAAAAGTCAACAACACAGATTGTCATACCCGAACGTTCGTTTTTTAGAAACGGAATGAGGGATAAAGGCTCTAACGCGGCGAAAAAGTATACAAAACTTATTGCGGAAGTGATAAAAGGCACGATTTCGGCGGAGCAATTCTTGAACGGATTGGGCTTAGAGATTTCAACGGTAATCAAAGAATATGCTCGGGATTTATCAAGTCCCGCAAACAGCGAGTTTACCATTGAACGCAAGGGGAGCGCAAACCCTCTTGTCGATTCGGGGAATATGATAGGCGCAATCAATTATAAGGTGGAGTAATATTATGCAATATTTTAATTTCAGACGGCTTGTACAAAAATACAGCCGTCATTTTGTATGTGAAATAAAGTCATCGGGATACTATGATGATTTGGGCGAATTGGGAGCACGGACACTTAGACGTTTTGAAACGGACGGCGCAATAATGTCTCTCAGCAGCTCAAAATTATATCATTCCGACGGAGCCTATACAACAAAGGATAAAAGCTTATATATGCTTACGCCTATAAATGATGCGCTTTTGGATGCAGAGATAATATTTAACGGAAATGTATATAAAGTGGAAAGTGACACAGGCTGCGATGAAGCGGAATATACGGGCGTGTATTCCTACACTCTTAAATGGATAAGCGTTTTTGAGGAGGGCAGATAGTGATAAATCTTGAAAACATAAGAGCTGTAATCGTTAAAGGGTTAAGAGAATATCTCGGAGTTGAGATAATCCGAAGCAGTACCGCAAATCGACTGCCGAAGCTCCCGTTTTGCAGCTATACGATAACAAGCGTACTTGAAAACGTAAGAGGTACGTGGGGCAGATACGACGATTTAACGGATAAAATTCCGGCCGCACAGACGTGGAGTATAACGTTAAATTCGGAAGATTTCGGCGAATGCTCAAGGCTTGCGCTTACGGCACACGATTATTTTTCTAAAGCGGGAGTGAATCATCTTAAGGACAACGGGATTGTGGTTAAGTCGGTCGGGATGATTGTGCCGAGAGATAATTTTTTGTCTATAGATTATGAATATCGGCAAGGGTTTGATGTTAGTTTCGGACTTATGAACGAGCTGAGTTATGAAAACGAAACAAAGGCCGATGATATTGAAATCAACGGTCATGTTATAAAAAACGGAGGTGTTTAAAATGCCCGATAAAATATTCGTAAAAATCGAACGAAAGGAGTATGATAGCTTGATTAAACGCTGTCACACTCTTGAGAAGGCATTAAAGGAAGCCGAGACAGAGCTTGCGAGCCTGAAATCGGCGATTGAAAAGAACAAGAAAAAGGAGGAAAAGACTAATGTCAAGTGATGTTACAGTAAAAATTGATTTGTCAAAACCTACCGGAAGCATAGGGTTCGGAATGCCGCTTATTCTTTCAATGGGAACAGCAGCGGCTTACACGAAGTGTGAAGATACCGACGATGTTAAAACGGCGGGGTTTGAGCCAACATCAAACACATACAAGGCGGCTGAGCTTATGTTTTCTCAAGACCCGCGGCCGCAGTCAATCGCGGTTATGGGGCTTGCGACGAAGGACGGCGTATCCGAGGCAGTTTCGGAACTTATGAACAGGGATTGGCGCGAGCTTGTGCCGATAGACATTGAAGCTGAGACCTTAACTGCCATTATACAGGCGGTAGAGGCAACGGAGGATAAACTCATATTCCCTGTTGTAACTGACGTGGCGAAGCTCAAGGCGTTGGGAACAGGCAACAGAACGGTCGGCTTTGTACATTCAAACGCCCTTGCGAGTGCCGCATTGGTTGGTAAGACAGCAGCTATGACACCCGGAAGCTTTACATATAAGAATTTGATTCTAAAGGGAATTGAGCCGATGACTTATTCCGATGCTCAGCTCAAAGCAATCCATGACGCAAACGGTATTACCTTTGTTGAAAAGTCGGGCGATAACGTTACATCAGAGGGTAAGACTATGAGCGGCGAATACATTGATATAATCGACAGTAAGGACTGGATTATAAGTCAGATTGTATATCGGACACAAAAGCTCTTAAATCGTGTTAAGAAAGTACCTTATGATAACACAGGTATAGCAATGCTTGAGGCAGAATGTCTGACCGTACTCAAAGAGGCGGCGGCTATGGGGATGATTGCATTTGACACAGATGCAAAGCGTTATCTGTATAGTGTGAACTATGCTCTGCGCGAGAAACAGACCGACGCGGACAGAGTTGCAAGGCACTATGTCGGCGGCTCATTTGACTTTGAGCTTGGCGGAGCAATCCATACAGTCAAAGTAAACGGCGAAATATCAATATAGAAAGGGGTAATTTAAAATGGCAAATATCACACATTTCGACAGCAAAGATTTGGTCGTTACCGTAAACGGAGTGTGCATTACGGGCATCGGCGAGGATGGCGTAACAGGCGAAAAGGATGAGGAATTTTTTTCAACATCATACGGCGTACAGGGTGATTGTGTAATAAGCACGACCAATAACGATTTAGGAACAGTTACCATTCCGGTGCAAAAGACAAGTCCGCAGTATTCATATTTACTGAGTCTTGCTAAAATTGTCGACCCGTTCCCGGTTTGGTGCACGAACAAAAGCACAGGGGAAACCTTTGGCGGTACAAAGGGTGCGCTTAAGAACTTCCCCAATGCGGAAAACGGTTCAGAACATTCGGACGGCGAATTTGAATTTGCGGTATTTGATTATGACTATACCGCTGCGTCCAATTCGTAAAATCAAGTTATTAACAAGGGGGTGTAACGCCCCCTTAATCTTATAACCTTATTAGGAGGATTTCAGAATTATGAAAAAGTTTGAACAAATAAAAAAGACAATAAATGGAGTTGAATATACTGCGCAGTTTAATGGCTTAGCCCCTGCGCTTAAAGCAATAGATGAGTGTTATGTTGACGGTACAAGCAATATATCGTCCTATAAACTGACAAAATACATACTTGAGAATGTAATCATAGACCCGAAGATGCAGATTGACGATTTCGAAGATGCGGATGTAATGAATGAGGTTGTTTCATTCGGCCGCGAGGTAATGCAGGGCACCTTTCGGAGCGGCGAAAACAAAGGCGGAGCTAAAGAGAAGAATAAATGATAATTGGGCATATTGGCGTTTGATTTACAGCGATATAGGAAATTTTACGCACGAATATGTATTTTACAGAATGACACCGCAAGAGGTTTTGGAAGCGAATATTGCGCTCGACAGAGCGATTAAGCAAATTCGGGCGGCGAATAAGTCCGGAAAGAGGTGATGAGATGTCTGAGAGTATAAGCCAAAATGCAGTAGAGTTTGATGTGAAAGTATCAAATCATGACGCATTAACAAAGCTGACAAGCGAAATGAATAAATTAAAAGGGATTGACACGGGAATTGATGACCCATTTAAAAACATAAAGCAGTCCGCACAAAAAGCAACATCCGATGTTAATAAAATGACAAGCGGAGTAAAGAATAACTCAAATGCACTAAACGATGGAGCAAATAAGGCATCCTCATTTACCGCAAAGCTTAAAGAAATAAAAAAGATTTCATTTGAAAAGCTTAAAAGCGGAGCGGGAGCGTTTGCGGCAAAGCTTAAAGAAGCGGCAAACGTCAGCTTTGAAAAGCTCAAGAGCAGTTTAAAATCGGTACAAGGTTTACTTGGAAGCGGGTTCAAAAAGGCGGCGGGGCTTGTCGCAATCAGCGCAGTTGCCGCAGGCGTGGGTGCACTGGCAGCACAATCGGTGAACGCCTACGCCGACACCGAACAGCTAATCGGCGGTGTTGAAACGTTATTCGGAGCGGGCGGTGCAAAGAGCGTAGAGGAATACGCTCAGAACGTCGGCAAAAGTGTCAGCGAGGTACAGAAAAAATACAATCAACTGTCAAATTCCGAAGCAACGGTTTTGAATAACGCAAAGGATTCGTTTAAAACAACGGGACTTTCGGCAAATGACTATATGGAAACGGTAACGAGCTTTTCGGCAAGCCTCGTATCAAGCCTAAAAGGTAATACCGAAAAAGCAGCGGCGCTAAGTAATCAAGCACTTGTTGATATGTCTGATAATGCGAATAAAATGGGTACCGATATGGCAAGTATACAGAACGCATATCAGGGGTTTGCAAAACAAAATTATACAATGCTTGATAACCTTAAGCTTGGCTACGGCGGTACACAAGAGGAAATGAAACGTCTGTTGAAGGACGCGTCCGCCCTAAAAAAGGCACAAGGTCAAAATGTAAAGTACAGTATAAATAAGTTCTCGGATATTATTGAAGCTATACATACAGTACAAGAAAATATGGGTATTACCGGTACAACGATGAAAGAGGCGGAAAGCACGATTTCAGGGTCTTTGAATATGCTCAAGGCATCGTGGAAGGATACCTTGTCAAGCCTTGTTTCGGGTGACGGTGATTTTGACCGCTGTATCGATAATTTGATTTATTCTGCCGGCAAGTTCGGCGAGAACGTTATTCCCGCAATAGAAAAGGCGCTCGGCGGAGTAGGAAAACTTATCGAGAAATCCACACCGGTGATAGCGAGAGAATTTCCGGTTCTTGCTCAAAACTTATTGCCGCCGTTAATCAAGGCGGCCGCATCTATTGTGACGGGGCTTATAAAGGCCTTGCCGACATTGCTTGATGTGCTTGTAAAAGAGATGCCCGGAGTATTAAAAATGCTCGGTGATGCAATCGCTGATACGTTTGGTGACGCGTTTCCGATACTTAAAACATTCGGTGATTTTATAGCTCAAAACTCAGCGAAAATCGGACAAATAATACCGGTTATAGTCGGTCTTGCGGTTGCGATTAAGGGTTTTAATACAATAAAATCTGCGGGATTAGGGCTTTTGACGTTCACAAAGCCTTTGAAAATCCTCAAAGATAAATTGTCGGGAGGAACACCCGAAAAACTGAAAGAGATTGCTGATGGGACACAAAGCGCGGGCAACGCCGCGAGTGGAGCAAGCGTCGGACTATTAGAGTCCGCAAAAGCCTTTGTGCTTATGGGAGCAGGAATATTATTGATATGCGCTGGGTTTATGTTACTCACGCAAGCGTCAATAGCTTTGGCGAGTGCGGGACCTCTTGCGATAGGGGTTATGGCCGGTATGGTTGC
>ENA-UONT01002078-UONT01002078.1-human-gut-metagenome-genome-assembly--contig:-CS20-NODE-2078-length-15012-cov-6.424550_pt1 | contig 15012 bp, 14 predicted proteins | sample MGYA00242459_ERZ724006 | MGnify/ENA metagenome assembly ERZ724006 | reverse complement strand
CGAAAGACTGCGCTTTTCGCACGATCGCTCCGGGCGCTCGCACAGGTGTCGTCACTCTTTCCGCTATTTTCGCAGTGCGATCCCGCAGGCCGAAGGCCTGCTAAATGAGAAGAGAGGAATTCAAATCGCAATAAATCATCGTTGCGCGCAGCGCACAACAGACTTCGCCTCGCAAAATTCAGATCTTCAACCTCCGCCACCGTCCGCTGCGGATGTAGGCATAGGAGAGCGCCAGCGAGATCAGATAATAGACGTGGTCGGCCGTCCAGCAAAGCGCCACGTCGGCCCGGAGGACATAGACGAGCCACAGCGTATAGAGCGTATAGGCCGTGACGCAGACCAGCGTAATTCCGAGCGCCGTACGCGTATTGCCCGTGCCCGAAACGCTGAACTGATAGATGAAGGCCGGCACGCACGGCACGATCGTCGTGAGCATGACCCAAAGCGACGGCACGGCGGCGGCAATCAACTCCGCATTGCCCGTATAGGCACCCAGCACCACGCGGGGCAAAAGCGCGAAGAGCAGCGATACCGGCAGTACGAAGGCGAAGCAGAGGCGCACCATACGCCGGCACAGCCCCCATACCCGATCCGCCTCGCCAGCTCCGATCAGGTTGCCGACCAGCGAGCTGGCCGTCGAAGCGAAGGCGTTGATGAAGAGGAAGACCACCGACGAGATGCTGCGCACCATATTCGTAACGGCGAGCGGCCGCTCGCCCAGGTTTTCGATCGCCACGAAGAAGATGAACCAACTGATAAAGGCGATCGCCTCCTGCAACATGATCCAGACCGAAACCCCGAACACCTGCCGGAGAATCTTCCACTCGATTCCCCTGAACCGGAACAGGCCGTAGGCCCGCCACGCGACACGACGATAGGTGTAGACGACGAAAAAGACGAGCGACACGGCCTCCGAAATGACCGAAGCGATGGCCGCGCCTGCGATTCCGAGCGGCGGAATCCCCCACCCTCCGAAAATCAGCAGGTAGTTCAGCACCACGTTCGTCAGGACCATGACCACCGAGTTGGCCGTCAGGATACGGGTATTGGTCGTCCCGACGTAGAAGGCGCGGAACATCGCCGCGGCGAACGAGAAGAAGAACCCGAACGTACGGTAGCCGAGATACGACTCGGCGGCGGCGCAGATCGCCCGCGACTCGATCAGATGTCCCAGCAGCCACGGCGCCAAGGCCCGCGACACCCCGAAAAAGAGAACGGCCATGCCCAGCAGAAACCACATTCCCTGCATGAAGATCGGCCCGATTCCTGCGAGATTGCCTTCGCCGTTGCGGCGCGCGATAAGCACTTGCGCACCGATGCTGAACCCGAACCCCACCATGAAGATCGTCAGGTAGAAGATGCCCGCAATGGCCGACGCACCCAACTCGACCTCGCCCACATGGCCCAGGTAGATCGTGTCGGTCAGCCCGATGAGCTGCTCCATCATCAGACTCAGCAGCACAGGGAAGGTTATTTTCAGAATTTGTCGATTGGTAAAACGCATCGTCGTCTAAATTTCGGGGATACAAAGATAGGAATAAAGCCGGGAGCGAAAGCAAATTTCGGTTGCATTTTACCGAAACGGAGTATCCGAAGCGAGGCCAAAGATACGAAAATCGGGAAGAAAAGCCCGGCTTTTCCTCCCGACGGGGTGACGTCCGTCGCGGAACGTCAATACCGGTAATGCTCCGCCTTGTAGGGGCCGTCGACGTCGACGCCGATATAGTCGGCCTGCCGCTGCGAAAGACGGGTCAGTTCGACGCCCAGATTGTCGAGATGCAGCCGTGCGACCTCCTCGTCCAAGTGTTTCGGCAGGCGGTAAACACCTACCGGCATCTCCTTCTGCCACAACTCGATCTGCGCAAGACACTGATTGGTGAACGAGTTGGACATCACGAACGAAGGATGCCCCGTCGCACAGCCGAGGTTCACCAGCCGTCCTTCGGCCAGCACGAAGATCGAATGGCCGTCGGGGAAGGTGTATTTATCGACCTGCGGCTTGATCGTCGTCTTCACCGCAGACGAAGCGTCGAGCCGCGCCATCTGGATCTCGTTGTCGAAATGGCCGATGTTGCAGACGATCGCCTGGTCGCGCATCCGTTCCATGTGTTCGAGGGTGATGATGTCGCAGTTGCCCGTGCAGGTGACGAAGATATTGCCCTCGGCCAGCGCGCTCTCGACGGTCTTCACCTCGAAGCCCTCCATCGCGGCCTGCAACGCACAGATCGGATCGATCTCGGTGACGATCACCCGCGCGCCGTAGGCCTTCATCGAGCGGGCGCAGCCCTTGCCCACGTCGCCGTAGCCGCAGACGACCGCCACCTTGCCGGCGATCATCACGTCCGTGGCCCGCTTGATGCCGTCGGCCAGCGATTCGCGGCAGCCGTAGAGATTGTCGAACTTCGATTTGGTGCACGAGTCGTTGACGTTGATCGCAGGCACGAGCAGTTCGCCCGCCGCCTCCATCTGGTAGAGCCGGTGTACGCCCGTGGTCGTCTCCTCGCTTACGCCGCGCCATTCGGCCACCGTACGGTGCCACTTCGAAGCATCTTCGGCAAGGATCGAACGCAGCGTTCCGAGGATCACGGCCTCCTCGTGCGACGAGGGGGCGTAATCGAGCGTCGAGGCGTCGTTCTCGGCCTTGTAGCCCTTGTGGATCAACAAAGTCGCATCGCCGCCGTCGTCGACGATCAGGTTGGGCCCCTTGCCGCCCGGGAACGAGAGCGCCATGGCCGTGCACCACCAATATTCTTCCAGCGTCTCGCCCTTCCACGCGAAGACCGGCACGCCGGCTTCGGCGATGGCTGCCGCAGCGTGATCCTGCGTCGAGAAGATGTTGCACGAGCACCAGCGCACGTCGGCACCCAATTCGACGAGCGTCTCGATGAGCACCGCCGTCTGGATCGTCATGTGCAGCGACCCCATCACCCGCACTCCGCGAAGCGGTTTCTGCGGGCCGTATTTGCGTCGCACCGCCATCAGGCCGGGCATTTCGTGCTCCGAGACCTCGATCTCCTTACGTCCCCATTCGGCCAACGACAGGTCGGCGACCTTGTAGGGAATCGATTCATCCAAATACATCGTATTCTCGTTTTTAGTTTGATTCAGCTGTGCAAAGATAGGAATAAGCGAGGGCAATGTCAAATTTATTTGAACATTGCCGAGCGGGAGTATCTTCGGCGAAGCCAAAGTACGGAAAGTCGAGAGCAGAAGCAAACATTTATGTTTGATTATGCAGAGACGGAGTATCTAAGGCGTCAGTTAAAGATATGGATTTTCGCACGCATCCCCAACGAGTCGCGCAGACTTCCGTCCGCACCGTCCCGCCGCCCGTTCAGAGCATCTCGGCCTGCCGCAAAGCCTGCCCCACCAACGCGTCGGGACGCAGCCACTCACGGTAATAGGCCGCATTGGCCTCCTTCATGCGCTGCACGGCGTCGGGACAGCGCATCAGCAAATCGACCTGCGCCACGCACTCCTCGGCCGAGGCATAACCCAGGTAATTCACACCCTCGCGGAAACCGCCCGGCACCTCGTAGACGAAACGTTCGTTGACGACGGCACGGGCCGCAGCCACGTATTCGCCCGTCTTCCAGCCGATCGAGTCCCACAAACCCGTAGAGCCGATGCAGATGTCGCTGCGGCGCATCAGGCGCAGGTAACGGGCGCGATCGGTGTACTTCTCCGCAACGATCAGTTCGGGACAAAGGGCACGTGCCAGGGGCGTATCCGTCACCCCGCCCGTAAAGTTCCGGGGATAACGTTCACCGAGCGCCCGCACGATAGCGATTCGCATCGCATTGATCGCCCGGTTCTGCTCGCCCTCCCACAGCCGCGTGAGAAAAAGGATCTTCAATCTCTTCGCCGCAACCCTCGTCCCGCTCCGCATTCGAACTTTTCCACCGTAAAATACTCTCCCTCCTCCGCAGGACGCGGACGCAACAGGGCGATCAGCCGTTTCCGCAACGATTTGATTTCGACGGGAGCCGGATTGATCGGATTCTCCGGACAGGTCACATGGTAGTTGAAGCCCAGCGGGCGGATCTTGGCGCGAACCTCCGCCGGAAAGACTCCGTTGCGGAACGTCGAACAGCTGCGTTTGAAATAGAGGTCTACCCCGCGGATGTAAGCCGCCGCGGCCACGACGTCGAAATTGTAGCCGTCGAGCATGTCGAACGCGATCCGGCGGCCGCCGACGAACGCTTCGACCAGATGCGGATGTGGATACTCCTCCCGCCGGTGGCCGGCGTCTTCGATCGTCAGTGCGATCCGACGCCGGCGTGCCAGCATCAGAAACCCCGTCACGACCTGGCTCGTATGCGCACTGCGCGACACGAGCCGCAACCGGACATCGGGGTATCCGGCGAAGAGAGATTCAACGGAACCGGCGTCCATACCTCATCGCGGATCAAGCGGTTCTCCCCCTCCGCCGCAGACCTCGCGGCGGTCGTCCCCGATCTGGCGGAACAGCTCCTCCACCGAACCGAACCGCCGTTCCGGACGGATGAAGCGCAGCAGCTCCACCCGCAGCCGACGGCCGTAGAGGTCGCCTTCGAAGCCGAAGATATTGGTCTCCAACAGACGGCGCCGGCCGTCGACGGTCGGCTTGTAGCCCAGATTCGACATGGCGTCGTACATGCGTCCGTCCACCTCCACGCGCGAGGCATAGACTCCGTCGCGCGCATCCAGCGCCGCGTCCGCCTCGATATTGGCCGTAGGGAAGCCCATACGGCCTCCGAGACTGTTCCCGTGGACGACGATCCCTTCGATTATCATACGATTCAGATTTTCTCCGTGAGTTTCTGTACCAGCCGGAACTGCGAGAAGAACTCCTTGGCGAAGACGCGCAGCACGGTGTACGACGGGATCGCCAGCAGCATTCCCACGATTCCCGCCAGCGATCCGGCGATCAGGATAACGATGAATATTTCGAGCGGATGCGCCTTCACCCGTTCCGAATAGAGCGTGGGTTGCAGCACGAAGTCGTCGAACCCCTTGATGATGAGCAGCGATCCGGCGATAACGAACATCGTGTGCCCTGTGGTCATCCCCTCGATCGGCGTCACCACGCCCATGAAGACCGACATCACGCCGCCGATGAGCGGGCCGGCGTAGGGCACGACGTTCATCACACCCATGATGAGCCCGATGAAGAAGGCGTCCTGCGTCCGCATACCGAAGAAGATCATCGTGACCGAAATCACGATCATCAGGATGCAGCTTTCGCTCAGGATTCCCGTAAAGTAGCGCATCAGCAACTGCGAGACGGAGGACATCGCCCGCTCGATATTGCCGTGTACACGCTCCGGGAAGGGTGCTTTGAGCATCGACAGGAACAACTCGTCGTCTTTGAGGAAGAAAAAGGTGATGAACGAGATCGAAAAGAAGGCGATCACGGCCGAGAGCGTCAGACTGACGATCGACGAAAAGGCCGTATTGATCGTATCGTAATCGAAGATGCTCTTGAACCACTGGATCAGCGAATCGGTCAGCGAAAAACGTTCGTCGGGCAGGGCGAACAGATCGTGGAGATACTCCTGCATACGGGCGATCGGCTCCTCGACGGAACGGAGCACCGAACCGAAGTCGAGCGTAGCGAACTGGTAGAGTTTGTCGAAGACCAGCGGGACGAAGAGCGTACACGCCACGACGAAGAGCACCCAGATCAGGATCAGCGTCGCCAGCGCCGCCACCCAGCGGGGAAGGTGCCAGCCCCGTATCCGCAGCCGCGCCAGACGGCCGGCCAGCGGTTTGAAGATGATCGCCAGCAGCGCCGACACCAGAATATAGACGACGATCGAACGGAAATACCACATCAGAAACGCCACCGCAACGGCAATCAACAGGCCGACGGTGTAGCGTGCGAGTGTGGGAGGCGTAAGCAACATGTTCGTTCGTTAAGTTTGTCTCGTCTTGCGGAATCATCCGGCTCCGACCGTCCGGCGCTTCGAGTTCTCCGTATCCCTCCCGCGCCGTTACACGGTCGAGGGAGCGAAACAGGCCGGCGGCGACGGATGCGGCGTTCTATTTCGTCTGCGGTTTCAGCCGCGCGATCGGCGTCTGCGAGCCGACGACGGGATCGCCGATCTCGACCAACACTTCGCTGTCTTTGGGCAGCAGAACGTCGATGCGCGAACCGAACTTGATGAACCCGCACACGTCGTTCTGCTTGACCCGCTCGCCGACCTTCATGTAGGAGACGATACGCCGTGCGATGAGTCCGGCGATCTGACGGAACAGCACGTGGCGGCCGTCGTCCAGGCGCACGACGGTCGTCGTCCGCTCGTTCTCGGTCGAGGACTTGGGGTGCCACGCCACGAGGAACCGGCCCGGATGATACTTGAAATACTCGACCACGCCTCCCACCGGAAGCCAGTTCATGTGGACGTTGGTGATCGACATGAAGATCGAGATCTGCATCATCTCCCGATCGAGATACTCGCTCTCGTGTACCGGTTCGGTCACGACCACACGGCCGTCGCAGGGGGAGAAGACCAGATCGGCGTCGTGGATCTTCACGCGGCGCGGCTCGCGGAAGAACGCCACGATGAAAAACCAGAAAAGCAGCATCAGTACGACCAGCACCCACACGAGCGTACCGTTGTCGTGGCTGCTCAGCAGGCGATAGATCCCCGTACCGAGCAGCAGACAGATCAGGCCGGTGATACCGATGATTTTGTAACCTTCCTTATTGATTTTCATTGTCAGTAAAGATTAGTCGTTATACGAACCTGCCGACCAGCAGCAGGTAAAGGAAGACATAGGGCGCCGAAAGCAGCAGCGCGTCGAAGCGGTCCAGCACACCGCCGTGACCGGGGATCACCTGCCCCGAATCCTTGACCCCAGCCTCCCGCTTGAACATCGACTCCACCAGATCGCCCGCCACGCCGGAGAGCGAGGCGACGAGCGCCAGGCCGCCCCAGACCCAATAATTCGCATCGAGCGCATACGCGGCGGCGAGTCCCGTCGCCACGGCACCCGCGAGGCCGCCGAAGAATCCCTCCCACGACTTCTTGGGCGAAAGGCGTTCGCACAGGCGGTGCCGCCCGAAGGTCATCCCCACCAGATAGGCGAAGACGTCGTTGGCCCAGATGATGAAGATATAGCACAGCACCGTTTCGGGACGCCACACGCCGTCGCCGGCGAGCACCGGAACGTAGAGCAGCAGCGACAGCGGCACAGCGACGTACAGCACGCCCAACAGCGTCGCCCCCAGATTGGCCAGCGGCGTGGCGCTGCGACGGAACAGTTCGCAGACGAAGAGCGTCGGCAGCAACAGCCCGATGTAGAGCAACAGGTACAGCACGGCTCCGCCGGCCTCGTCCGTCACCGACCGGCTGAATTGCCGGAAAACGATGAAATTCAATGCGAACAGCAGCACGCCGACCGCCAGTCCCATCCATCGCTGGGGCGAAAGCCCTGTCTCGCGGGCCAATTTGTAAAACTCCGTCTGACCGCCCACGAGAATCAGCAACAGCAACGCGCCGAAGCTCCATTGCGATCCCAAAACAGCGCCGACGAAGACGGCGACCAGCACAAGACCGCTGAGCGTCCGCACCATCAGGTTCTTCATTTTCATCCGTTCTTTAAGCTTCGGTTAATTCATCGGCCGCGGCCTTGCCTCCGGCACCCTCCTCCGGTTTCGTTTCGGCAGCACGCTTGGCCGACTGCGCCGAAGGACCCAGAATCCGTTCGATATCTTCAGCATAGATCGTCTCCTTTTCGAGCAGCAGGTCGGCCATCGCATTGATCCGGTCGTTCTTCCGCTCGATGATCTTCCGCGCACAGGCGTAGGCGTCTTCCAACATGCGGCGCACCTCGCAATCGATGTCGCGGGCGGTCTGCTCGCTGAAAGGTTTGGTGAAGGTATCGCGCGTACCCGTCGAATCGTAGTAGCTGATCGGGCCGATCTTCTTGCTCATACCGTAATAGGCCACCATCGCGTAGGCGGTTTTCGTCGCCCGTTCCAGATCGCTCAATGCACCCGCGCCGAGCGTCCCGTAGTTGACCTCCTCGGCGATCCGGCCGCCCAACAGACCCGCCAACTGCTCTTCGAGCGCTTCGTTGGTGACGTGCACCCGCTCCTCGTCGGGCACCGACCATGTGGCACCGAGACTCTTGCCGCGAGGCACGACGGTCACTTTCAGCACCGGATCGCACTCCGCGAGCGACCACATCACCGTGGCGTGACCCGCTTCGTGGATCGCCGTGGCGCGGCGTTCGGAGGCCGTCATCGGCATGTTCCGTTTTTCGAGTCCGCCGACGATACGGTCGATCGCCGACATGAAATCGTCGCGGCCGATGCTCTTCTTGTCGTGCCGGGCGGCGATGAGCGCTGCTTCGTTGCAGACGTTGGCGATGTCGGCACCCGAAAAACCGGGCGTCTGACGCGCCAGAAAATCGCGGTCGATCTCCTTGTCCAGTTTCAGGTTACGCATGTGAACGGCGAAAATCTCGGCCCGTTCGTGCACGTCGGGCAGGCCGACGTCGATCTGGCGGTCGAAACGGCCGGCTCGCATGAGCGCCTTGTCCAGAATATCGACGCGGTTGGTGGCCGCCAGCACGATCACGCCCGAATTGGTCTGGAAGCCGTCCATCTCGGTAAGCAGCTGGTTGAGCGTGTTCTCCCGCTCGTCGTTGCCCGAAAATCCGGCGTTCTTGCCGCGGGCGCGACCGATCGCGTCGATCTCGTCGATGAAGACGATGCAGGGCGCCTTCTGCTTGGCCTGCTCGAACAGATCGCGCACGCGCGAAGCACCCACGCCGACGAACATCTCCACGAAGTCCGAACCCGAAATCGAAAGGAACGGCACGTTGGCCTCGCCGGCCACGGCCTTCGCCAGCAGCGTCTTGCCCGTTCCCGGAGGGCCGACGAGCAGCGCCCCCTTCGGAATCTTGGCACCCAGATCGCGGTATTTTTCCGGCTTGCGCAGGAAATCGACGATCTCCATCACCTCGACCTTGGCCTCCTCCAATCCGGCTACATCCTTGAACGTCACACGCTTGGGCGCATCCTTGTCGTATACCTGCGCCTTGGCCTTGCCGACGTTCATCAGCCCGCCGCCCGCAGCGCCGCCGCCGCGCGACATGCCGCGCATGATGAAGAACGCACCGGAACGCTCTGTCCCGACTGCTGCTCGGCGGCTTTCAGATCCTCGCGGAAGGCATCCACCGAACCGATGTTGAATACCAGCTGCACCCCCTCGTCGGGCAGCCGTTTGAACTGGGGCTGCGTCGAATCGGTACGGTACTTCTCGACCGCATCCTTTTTCAGGAACACCTCGGCCACGTCGCGGTTCACCACCTCGATCCTCTCCACGTCGCCGCTGCGAACCATCCCTTCGACCGTATTCCAGTCGCTGCGGACAGGCTCCGTATTCTCCGCACCGTAAAGCGAATAACCGATGATGAAGGCCGCCACCAGCACGTAAATCCACATATAGGAGGGACGCGGCATGATCGGGTTGCGCTGGCCGCCGTCCTTTTTCTTCTTTGCTGTCATAAAATCTCTTTACTCCTCGTAATCATAACGTTTGAGCGGCGCATCGGCCCACAGCTCCTCCAATTTGTAGAAGGAACGCAACTCGGTCGTGAAGATATGTACCACGACGTCCATGTAGTCCATCGCCACCCAGAGACCCGTCTGCTTGCCTTCGACGCGCCATACCTTTTCGCCGAGCTTCTCCTCGACGGCCTCCTCCACGCCGTCGGCGATCGCCGCGACCTGCATGGTCGAATCGGCGTTGCAAACGACGAAATGCGAACAGATGGCGCCGTCGAATCCCGAAAGGTCCAACGATACAATATCCTTACCTTTTTTATCCTGAATCGCACCGACTATCGTCTCAATCAATTTTTCCATATTCCAATATTCCGTAATAGCCCGCTATATCCGTGCAAAGATAGTAAATAAATCGGAAATCGACGAAAAACGGCGACGGAATGAGCGGATTGCCCCGGCGCACGGACCGTACCGCAGAAGGAAAGCCCCCTCCTGCATAACGAGCGCCTCCCCCGCGCAACGCCTATTTGCGGTAGGTGCGGATCGATTCGGCGAGCGCCTTGATGATCGAAGATTTGACGAACGTGCGCCGCACGGCGATGGCGATCTTGCGCGACGTGGCGCCTTTGGCCAATGTCTTGACGCGGTCGCGGTGCTCCTTGGGCACATATTCGACGGCCATTTCGGGGATGATCGTCACGCACTGCGTGCAGTCGACGATACGCATGAGCGTATCGAGCGAACCCGACTCGAAATAGTAGTGCGACGGCACGCCCCGCTTGGCCTGACACAGTTCGATGACCTGGTCGCGCATGCAGTTGCCGTCCGAGAGCAGGATCAGGTCGCGCAGGTCGATGTCTTCGATGCGAACGTTCGAACGTTCGTAGAGGGGGTTGTCGGGCGAAACGTAGATGAAGAAACGGTCGTCGAAAAGCTCCTGCTCCTGAATTCCGTCGCCGCAGGTGCCGCCGGCCACCAGCGCGGCGTCGATGCGGTCGTGCTTCATCGCATCGACGATGTCGCGCGTCATCAACTCCTTGACCTCCAACTCCACATGGGGATAGTCGTGCACGAATCCCGGCAGAAACTTGTGCAGCAGGTAGGGCGCGACGGTCGGGATGACGCCCAGACGCAGCCGCCCCGCTATTTCGCCCTTCAACTCGGCGACCGATTCGCGGATATTGTCGTAGGCCCGCAGCGTCTCGCGGGCCCGTTCCAGCACCACCTCGCCCGCCTCGGTGGCGATCACGGGTTTCTTCGAACGGTCGAGCAGGACGACGCCCAGCTCCTCTTCGAGCGATTTGATCTGCATACTCAGCGACGGCTGCGTCACGAAACAGTGTTCGGCGGCCAACGAAAAACTCCCGCAATTGGCTACTGCCAGCAGGTATTCCAATTGAATGATGGTCATAGACGAAGGGACTTATTCTGCCGCGCAAATATATAAAAAAACTTATATCAGTCAAGACACCCGGCGAAGAACCCGCTCTTTTCCCGCATCTTCCGCTCCGAACCGGCAGCGACGAAACCCTTGCGCACCGCACCCGTTCCGGCGGAGAACTCCGTATCCTACGGGCCGCAGCGTCTGCCTCCGCCGCGATTTATTCCCGACGGACATATTCCATGCGATACAGGTCGAATCCTTCGGCCCAATAGTCCTTTTCGATCCCTTTGAGCTCGAACCCCCGCTTTTCGTAAAACCCGAAGGCCAGCTGCGACGTTCTGACGGTGATTCGGCGGACGCTGCGCATCGCTTCGAGTTTTTCGATCCGATGCCGCAGCAACCGCGTTCCCAGCGATTTTCCCCGATACTGCGGATGCACCATGTCCCAGCTGATTTTCCCGACCGTCCCGCCGTCCGCAAAATTGATTCCGCCGCAACCAACGATCCTCTCCTCGTGAAGCAGGACATAATAGAGTTCCCGCTCGCGTTCCAGATAGGCGTCCAAATCGGCCGCCTCCTCCGGCGCGAAATATCGGGGCGTATTCAACCGAAGCAGCTCCATCACGGCCTCCTTGTCGGCCGGTTCGTATTCCCTGATTACAATCTTCCCGTCCATTATTCTATAAATTACTTCCGCCCGACGACGGACACTCCGCACAAAGATAGCCAATCTCCCGGAATCCGCGGCCTTCACCGCCCCGAAAATCCGTCGGCCGAAGCCTGCCTGAGGCCGAGAAGCGGTACGGCGGCGGGACGCTCCGTCCCGCAAGCCGATGCGGCCAGAAAACCTGCGAAGAAAAAGCGGAAAGAGGTTTGTCTTTTCCGTATAGAATCCCTACCTTTGCCCAAACGATCGGGGCATCGGCCGTCCGGCGCCGGAAACGGCTTGGCCGGGACGTATGCTCCGAATTCCAAAAATCCGAAAAAATTCATCCCGCGATCGGGTCGGTCGACCCGGCAAAAACCAGAAATACAAAAACGACATACGCTGTTATGGGAAAAATCATCCTGACCGGAGACCGGCCGACCGGCAAACTGCACCTCGGCCACTATGTAGGTTCGCTGCGCCGCCGCGTGGAGTTGCAGAACTCCGGAGAGTTCGAGAAGATCTTCATCATGATCGCCGACGCGCAGGCGCTCACCGACAACGCCGACAACCCCGAAAAGGTGCGCCAGAACATCATCGAGGTGGCACTCGACTACCTGGCCTGCGGCCTCGACCCCGAACGGTCGACGCTCTTCATCCAGTCGCAGATCCCCGAACTGTGCGAACTGGCGTTCTACTACATGAACCTCGTCACCGTGGCCCGTCTGCAACGCAACCCGACCGTGAAGGCCGAAATCCAGTTGCGCGGCTTCTCGGAGAACAACGCGGAGAACGACCTGCAACGGCAGGGCATTCCCGTCGGGTTCTTCACCTACCCCATTTCGCAGGCGTCGGACATCACCGCTTTCTGCGCCACGACCGTCCCCGCCGGCGAGGATCAGGAGCCGATGCTCGAACAGACGCGCGAGATCGTCCACAAGTTCAACGCGGTCTACGGCCCCACGCTCGTCGAGCCGGAAATCCTGCTGCCCCAGAACGCAGCCTGCATGCGCCTGCCCGGCACCGACGGCAAGGCCAAGATGTCCAAGTCGCTGGGCAACTGCATCTACCTGAGCGATTCGGCCGAGGAGGTACGAAAGAAGGTGATGGGCATGTACACCGATCCCGACCACCTGCGCGTGGAGGACCCGGGCAAGGTCGAGGGCAACACCGTCTTCACCTACCTCGACGCCTTCTGCCGCCCCGAGCATTTCGCCGCCTACCTCCCCGACTACCCGTCGCTCGACGAGTTGAAGGCGCACTACCGCCGCGGCGGTCTGGGCGACGTGAAGGTCAAGAAATTTCTGATCGCCGTGCTCAACGAGACGCTCGACCCGATCCGCGAACGCCGCCGCTACTACGAGGAGCGCATCGAATGGGTCTACGACGTGCTGCACAAAGGTTCCGAGACTGCCCGCGAGGAGGCCGCACGGACGCTTCACGACGTGCGCGAAGCCATGAAGATCAACTACTTCGAGGACCGCGACCTGATCGCCTCGCAGGCGGCGCTCTACCGAGAGAAACTCGGATAACGCCTTCGGGAAGCCGACCATGAAACTCAGGGATTTCCGATACGAGCGCATCTTCGCCCTCTTCTACCGCCTGACGCGCCGGTTGAGCAACCGCCAGATCATGATGCTGCTGGCCATGATCGTCGGACTGGTGGCCGGGCTGGGCACCTATGTCTTCGAAATCCTGCTCTATGCGATCAAGAACTGCCTGGTCAACTGGTTTCCCATCGGGAACGCACATTTCCTGCTGCTGATCTACCCTGCGATAGGCATCGTCCTGGCGACGCTCTTCGTCAAATACATCGTGCGCGACAACATCTCGGAAGGGGTCACGCGCGTGTTGTACGCCATGTCGCGCCGCGATTCGCGCATCCCGCCCCACAACTGCTGGACTTCGATCGTGGGCGGCGCCACCACGATCGGCTTCGGCGGTTCGGTCGGCCCGGAGGCGCCGATCGTACTGACGGGCGCTGCCATCGGCTCGAACGTGGGAAGACTCGCACGCCTCAACTACCGCAATACGACGCTGATGCTCTGCTGCGGCGCCGGGGCGGCGATCGCCGCGATCTTCAAGGCCCCGATCACGGGCGTGGTCTTCGTGCTGGAAATCCTGATGCTCGACATCACCGCCGGGTCGGTCATCCCGCTGCTGATCGCCTCGATCACCGCGACGACGATGGCCTTCATGCTGCGCGGCTTCGACCCGATTCTGGCCGTGACGCTGGCCCCCGCGGACGCCTTCGAGCTGTGGCAGATACCGCTGTTCATCCTGCTCGGCGTGCTGTGCGGGCTGATGGCGTGGTATTTCACGTCGATGAACTCGCGGGTCGGAGGTTTCTTCAAGAGCATCGACAAACAGTACAAGAAATGGCTGTGGGGCGGTGCGATTCTGGGTATCCTGATCTTCGTCTTCCCGCCGTTGTACGGCGAGGGTTACGAGGGATTCACCTCCCTGATGCACGGCAACGCGCAGGAGCTGTTCAACAACTCGCTCTTCTACCGCTTCCGCGACATCGACTGGGTGATCATCCTCTTCGTCATCGCCACGATGTTCTTCAAGGTCATCGCCATGTCGACGACCAACGCCGCGGGAGGCGTGGGCGGTACGTTCGCGCCGTCGCTGTTCGTCGGAGCCTTCACGGGCGCCTCGCTGGCGCTGGTGTGCAACACGCTGTTCGGATGGGAGGTGTCGATCGTCTCGTTTACGCTGGTCGGCATGGCGGGCGTCATGTCGGGGGTGATGAACGCCCCGCTGACCTCGATCTTCCTGATCGCAGAACTCTCGAACGGCTACGGACTGTTCATCCCGCTGATGATCACCGCCTGCATCTCGTTCGCCGTGGACTACTACCTCGACCCCGACTCGATCTACACCAAGCAGCTGCGCCTGAGCGGCGATCTGCTGACGCACGACAAGGACCAGTCGGTGTTCGTCTTCCTGAAACTCGAAGAGCTCATGGAGACCGACTTCTACCGCATCCGCGAAACCTTCACGCTGGGCGACATCGTCCACGTCATCTCCCATGCGCGGCGCAACATCTTCCCCGTGATCGACGATTTCGGCCGCCTGATCGGCGTCGTGCAGCTGGACGACCTGCGCGAAGACATGTTCAAGCGCGAGAAATGGGGTACGCCGATCGGCCGTTACATGATCCAACCGCCCGACCGCATTCTCGAACACGAACAAATCCAGTCGGTACTGCCCAAGTTCGAGGAGAACCAGACGTGGATGCTGCCCGTCGTCGACAAACAGAATCACTACCTGGGCTTCATCTCCAAGTCGCGCATCCTGAACGCCTACCGCGAGCAGCTGGTCAAGATACAGCAGTAAGCCGGCACTCTCCGAAAAAGGCATCGCCCCGCCGCAGAACGTTGCGGCGGGGCGATACCGTCGAGGACGACAACGGCCGATCACTCGGGATGCGTCCCGCCCAAAACACCCGCCAGAATCTCCTTCGCCTTGAAAAAC
>ENA-UONT01002069-UONT01002069.1-human-gut-metagenome-genome-assembly--contig:-CS20-NODE-2069-length-15057-cov-25.599387_pt1 | contig 15057 bp, 9 predicted proteins | sample MGYA00242459_ERZ724006 | MGnify/ENA metagenome assembly ERZ724006 | reverse complement strand
TTTTCGCTTTTTCTACCGCCGAAAACCGCCTCTGCCGTACGCTTGTACGGCGACGAGGCGCGTTTCAACGCTTCTGCATTTTTTTATCTCTCCCCGATTCGGGTCGGCTGAAAAAGCGCAGACCGAAAAAATCGAAAGCCGCCGCACCGCCCGATGTATACGCGGGCGGCGCGGCGGGGATAATATCAGCCCGTACGGCTGCTCCTTTCGGGGAGTGCCGTACGGGCTTTTTCCTGTTATCTTAGGGTGGTGTTTGTGTAGTGTCAGATAGATCATCTCAAATCTCTCCGACGAAATACCGCAAATGTCTACGATGAAATGGCACAAATCTCTCCGATGAAATGCCGCAAATGTCTACGATGAAATGGCACAAATCTCTCCGACGAAACACCGCAAATGTCTCCGACGGAATAGCACAAATGTCTCCGACGGAAAACGTATGCAAAAGGATTTTTGATTATAGGTATATTTGGTGCCGATATAAGATTGCTTTTATTCTTCGTCCTCCTCGGACTGCATTTCCTCCCGCATCTCTTCCGCTTCGGTGAGCAGGTCGATAAAGCGGCCGCGCACCTCGAGACGCAGCGCGACCAAATCCTTGCCGCGAGCCTGCGCGTCCGGCAGGAGCTGCGAGTCGGAAAAGGCGAATATCACGGTCGAGGTACCGCGCGCAAACATAGTGTTGCAGAATGAATATCGCTGCGCTCCGCTCAGCCGCTCGGCGGGTATATCATCCTCGCAGATGACCTCGCGGACGGCGGTCAGCGGCAGCCGGCACGCCTCGCGGCGGTACTTGCCCTGCAGCCTGGTTACGACGAGCGAACGCCCGAACGACGGGTCGAGGACTATGGAGTATTCAAACATCGACAGTCCGAAGCGAGTGGTCAGCAGCACGCCCGCGACGATAAGCACTAGCGCGATTATCTGCGGAATGACGCGGAAGCTCGGCATAAATGTCGACAGTATCATGCACGAAAAGCCGACGATGAACAGCGCGAGCGGAACGGTGTAGTGCGCGCTGCCCCGCCGTGCGGGAATATAGGTCAGATCCTCTGCTTCTTCCTCGGCTTTATCCTCCTGCGCGACCTCCGGCTGAAGCTGCGATAGCTCATGCCGAAACTCATCGTGTCGATCTTCCTGCGGATTGTTTTTCTGATTTTCGTCCATATCTGCCTCCGTGAAATTAACGTGCGGGCGCTGTTCTCCACAGAGCGGTGGAAAACATTTCGTGTGTTTATTTAAAGCATTGCGAGGGGGCAGGGGGCTTTTGCAAAAGCGTCCCCATGCGTGTCAACCATTGTTTCGTATCACAACCTCGCCGTGACACTCCATCACCGCCGGCTGTGAAACGAGCTCGCCGAGCGAGTCGCAGACGATCCTTCCGCTGAGCGGGTTAACGACCGAGTCGATGCCGCCGCGAATGTCCGCCTCGACCTCGGAGTACTCAAAGGCGAGGTCGGTGTCTATCATTTCGCAGTCAATAAGACGGAGATTTTTGCAGTAGCAGAGCGGCTGTGTGCCGATGATGCGGCAGTGCTCGAGGGTCAGCCCGTCGGAGAACCATGCAAGGTACTCGCCCTTGACGGTCGAATTTTTGACGGTGACGTTCTTCGAGTGCCAAAAGGCGTCCTTCGTGTCGAGATTCGAGTCGGTTATGGTGAGGTTGTCCATGTACTGAAATGAATATTTACCGCTGAAATCGAGTCCCGAAATGCTGACCCCCTTCGAGTCGAAAAATGCGTATTCGGAGACGAGCGAGCCGCCCGAGAGGCATATCCCGCTGCACTTCCAGCCGAATTCGGGGCTGTTTATCGTGCAGTCGGTGAGGGTAAAGCCGCTGCATTCGCGCAGCGCCTTGACCGACTCGATGCGGGTGCGCTCGATGATACCGCCCCCGCAGTACCAGAGCGGCGCGCGGGAGGGCTCGCAGAGATGCGAATCGCGCAGAACGAGCGCGCGGTTGTGCCACATCGGGTAGCGGAGCGAGAAGGAGCATTTGTCGACGACGATGCTGCTCGCCTCCTTGAGCACCGATTCGCCGTCGGCAGCGCCCTCAAAGCGGCAGCCGATAACATTTGTCACCTTGAGATTGTAGAGAGCGCGCTCTTCGTCAAAGGTTTGATTTTCGATTGTATTCATACGTTTCCTCCGATAAAAACGGCGGGCAGAATGCTGTCTGCCCGCCGCGCCCGTGTTTTCTTGTTGAGCCCGCCGTCGCGGCTCGGCTCGGTTATTTTATCATTCTTATTTGCAATATGGAATATCCACTTTGCCCTTTCGGCTTTGTTCCTTTTCGTTTTTCTCGGAATAACAAAAGACAACATTGACTGTCGGTCTGTGCTTTTTCGTATCTCAGAGAACTCTATCCCTATAGGTAAGTGCTGTTTTAAGCTTACGGGGCTCGGGGAGAGATAAAATCGTTTGGAGTGTTCGATTTCGTCCCGCAAGGCGTACAATTGTACGTCGCGGGGCGAAATCGGGCGCAGAAAAAGCGAAAACATTAAATTTTAAGCAGGAATCCGTCAGGATTCCGACCCCTTTATAAGCAAGTTAGATTATACTGAATATCAGTTATGCATATCTGTTTTCGCTTTTTCGTTCCGGACGGTTTTAGCCGACCCGTAGCGGCGTGAGATAAAAAAGATGCAGAAGCGTCGAAAATCGTCACGTCGCCGTACTGGCGTACGGCAGAGGCGATTTTCGGCGGTAGAAAAAGCGAAAACGTTTTTCTATCTTTTGAAGGAATCCGCAAGGATTCCGACATCATTTAGCAAATCAGATTATACTAAAGCCGTCATTCAATAACTTGTTTTCGCTTTTTCGGTCTGCGCTTTTTTAGCCACGCCCACAGCAGTTCTTATATTTCTTGCCGCTGCCACACGGACAGGGATCGTTTCTCCCGACCTTATTTGCCTTTTCCTTCTCAAGCTGTGCGCGTGTAAGCTGCTGCATCGGCGGACGAATAACCGGTCCTATTCCCATTCCCTGAGCGGGAGCTGCACCGGGAGTGCTGTTCTGCGCAGGTTGAGCGGGTGCGCGTCGGATAATTACAGGGCGGCGAACGGGAGCGCCCTCGAAGCCCTCGCCGGTGACCTTAGCCACCTCCTCGCGCTTTATCTCAACATGCGGGCGCGGGATAACCGAGAGAATGCCTCGAACCGTGTCTGCGCGGATCATTTCGCTCATCTCGTCGAAGAGATCCGCACCCTGAATGCGGTATTCGTTGATCGGGTCGCGCTGAGCGTATGCCTGGAGACCGATACTCTCCTTGAGGTCGTCCATATTCTCGAGATGATCCATCCATTTAAGGTCGACATTGCGCAGCAGGATAACGCGCTCGATCTCGCGCATCTGTTCTGCGCCGAACAGCTCATCCTTGCTCTTGTAGACCTTCATGGCGCGCTCGGTCAGCTCCTCGATAAGATCCTCGGGACGGAGCGATGCGAGCTGCTCCTCGGTGTAGTTGAAGTCGTCCGCCTTGCAGACAAAGCCGAAGAGGGTGCTGCGAAGCTCGTCGAATTTCCACTCTGCGGGATCCTCCGCCTGAGTGCAGGCGAGAACGGTGGATTCGATGTAGCTGCGGATCATGCCGATGATCTTCTCCTGAAGATCGAGACCGTCGAGCACCTCGCGGCGCTGCTTGTATATGACGGTGCGCTGCTGATTCATAACGTCGTCGTATGTCAGGACGTTCTTACGGCGCTGGAAGTTGTTCTCCTCGATCTGCTTCTGTGCGCGCTCGATGGAGTTGGAGAGTATTTTTGCCTCGATGGGGGTATCGTCGTCGAGACCGAGACGGTCTACGACCGCAGCGACGCGCTCGCTGCCGAACAGACGCATAAGGTCGTCGTCGAGCGCGAGGAAGAAGCGGGATTCGCCGGGGTCGCCCTGACGACCCGAACGTCCGCGGAGCTGGTTGTCGATACGGCGGCTCTCATGGCGCTCGGTGCCGACGATGAACAGACCGCCCGCCTCGCAGACCTGCTTTGCCAGCGGCTCTATCTCGGCACGGAACTTGTCATACAGACCTCTGTATACCTCGCGTGCTGCAAGCACCTCTTCGGAGACCGACATCGACGAGCCGACGGCTGCGCCGATAATCTCCTCCTCGTAGCCCTGCTTTCTCATCTCCTGCTTTGCAAGGAACTCGGGATTGCCGCCGAGCAGGATATCGGTGCCTCGACCCGCCATGTTTGTAGCGATGGTAACGGTGCCGAGACGACCTGCCTGTGCGACTATCTCTGCCTCGCGCTCATGGTACTTCGCATTAAGCACGGTGTGCTCGATGCCCTCGAGACGCAGACGCTTGGAGAGCATCTCCGACTTCTCGACCGAAACGGTACCGACGAGCACCGGCTGCCCTTTTGCATGGCATTCCTTTATCTGAGCGACGATGGCGTCGTATTTGCCCTTTTGATTTTTATATACAACATCGTGGTGGTCGATGCGGATCATCGGCTTGTTTGTCGGTATGACGACAACGTCGAGGTTGTATATCTCGCGGAACTCGACCTCCTCGGTGAGCGCCGTACCGGTCATGCCGGACAGCTTTTCGTACATGCGGAAATAGTTCTGGAACGTGATAGTCGCGAGGGTCTTGTTTTCCTTCTGAATCTTAACGTGCTCCTTCGCCTCGATTGCCTGATGCAGTCCGTCCGAGAAGCGGCGACCGTGCATGATACGACCGGTGAAAGCGTCGATAATGAGCACCGCGTCGTCCTTTACGAGGTAGTCAACGTCGCGCTGCATCGTTCCGTGCGCCTTGAGCGCCTGATTTACGTGGTGGGCGAGCTCCGAATTTTCGGGCGCGGAGAGGTTTTCGATGCCGAAGAATTCCTCGACCTTGCGGATACCCGATGCGGTGAGCACGGCGGTGCGCGCCTTCTCGTCAACGATGTAATCCGCGTCGATATCGTCGCTGAGTTCCTTCTTATCCATCTCCTTGATGCGGAACTCGCGCAGGCGGCGAACGCATGCATCCGCGCGGTCGTACATATCGGTGGATTCGTCGCCCTCGCCCGAAATGATAAGCGGGGTGCGCGCCTCGTCTATCAGGATGGAGTCGACCTCGTCGACGATGGCGAAAACATGTCCGCGCTGAACCATTCTGCTCTTCTGAACGACCATGTTATCGCGCAGATAGTCAAAGCCGAACTCGTTGTTCGTGCCGTATGTGATGTCGCATGCGTACATGCGCTGCTTTTCTTCCTTGGTCTGATCGTGCGTGATAAGACCTGTTGTCATGCCGAGAAAGCCGTATACACGACCCATCTCCTCCGCGCCGGTATAGGCGAGGTATTCGTTGACCGTAACGACGTGCACGCCCTTGCCCGTCAGTGCGTTGAGGTACGCGGGCAGGGTGGCGACGAGGGTCTTACCCTCACCGGTTTTCATCTCGGCGATGCGTCCCTGATGCAGGACGATACCGCCTATCAGCTGAACGTGGAACGGGCGCTTGCCGAGCACGCGGTCGGCTGCCTCGGTGACTACCGCAAACGCATCGGGCAGAAGGTCGTCGAGCGTTTCGCCCGCGGCAAGGCGCTCGCGCAGCGCGGGGGTGGTCGCACGCAGCTCCTCGTCGCTCATCGCGCGGTACTTGTCGGCAAGGGCTTCTATCTTTTTGACGATAGGAGTGATCTTGCGTATCTGACGGTCGCTGTAGGACCCTATGATCGAGTCGATTATCTTCATATTCGTTTGATCCTCACTGCTGTTAATTTTCAATGCTTCTTTTATTTCATCGGCAGAGATGCCGACAATTCGGGCATGATACAATAATACAACGTAGATTATATCACAAAACCGAACGGCAATGGTACATTAATTTGTAAATATTTTTCTTGCTGTTTTTTTCATCACAACGTCGGGGGCGGCGAGGTTTTCGCAAAACCTCTGAAAAGCCTATTTTGTATGTTCGTGTGATGGAGTGTGTACCGCGCTGCCGCGGCGAGGTTTTTCGTGAAAGACCTCTGAAAAAGCTTTTTGGTACACTGCGGGGCTTTAGTGCGTACCGCGCTGACGCGGGCAGAGTTCGCGGATAAAGGTTCTTTGTGCTACGAGGTGTCAAATCGCGCCTTCGGCGGTTAAAGATTGACTCAAAGTAAAGTTGATAATGCACGCTGAATTCGCGCGTATGAAAGCCTCCCCTGTGTAAGGGGAGGGGGACCGCCGTAGGCGGTGGAGGGGCTGTTGGGAACTAAAAAGTCCGCTACCAAGCCTTGATTTTCAACGCAAAAAAATGTTTATGCCGCGAGAGACCAATCTTGCTGCTGCGGTCGAGGTATATGGAAAGATATTTCGGTTGTTCGTTTTTTACCACTTTCTTTTTACGCGAAAAAGAAAGTGGCGGAAAGAAAAGCGCGTATAAGGGGGATTGCGCCGCGATACGCTACGCTCCTATTCGGCGCAGTCTCCCCCTTATATATCCCCCTGATGACTGCTCAGCCGATAGCGACTTGGCAAGTTATCGTCCGAAACGCTCGGCAAGTATTATGCCTCGCGTTTCTTATTTAGAGAATGCACGTATAAAGCTCAGCTTTTTCACGATCGGATAATTGATACACCCTCTGCTAAAGTTAAATATAGCAGCACAATATTTTTTATGAGAAAAGCCGAATCGCATATAATCAAGTCGTTGCGAAAAGTAAAGTGTGCCGAACCGTAGAAACGAGAATTTTGTCCTTGTTATTGCGACAGTTAAGAATTTTATGTCAGAGTAACTTGTGTTTCGATAATGACCGCGAACTACGGCGCTGCATTCAACGGAAAGTACAAGATAACTATAACAGTAGATGTACAAATTATCAGGACAAACGAATGGGCTCTTTAATATAACTACAACTACAATGTACAAGCCGTCAAGTCAAATGAATCATGCTATTGATAGGTCTATGACAGAGGTGTACGAACAATCAATATGAATGAATCGTGCTTTTCAATATAACTGCGGCATAGGGTGTACAAACTTTATAAATGTGAAAAACTAAAGCGTCAGACGTGATACTAATATTTTAGAAACGGGAGGCTTAACGCTTGCCGAGCGTTTCGGACGATAACTTGCCAAGTCGCTATCGGCTGAGCAGTCATAGGGGGAATACATAAAGGGGGAGACTGCGCCGAATAGGAGCGAAGCGAATCGCGGCGCAATCCCCCTTTATGCCTGCTTTTCTTTGGAGCTTTCTTTTTCAGGCAAAAAGAAAGCGGAAAAAGAACAACTAAAATATCTGTCCATATACCATCGATCGCGGCAGCGAGATTTGATTTACTTAATACAAACAACTGTTTTTGCCCGCCTTAAAAATCAGTCTGTTGCCGAGGTAAGATTTCGTGACAACTTTTCTGTCACATCAATTTTGGTAGTTACTGCAATTTTCAGTGACAGAAAACTCGTCACGAGCTGAGTTTGATAGCGTGTTCTTTTGTTTCCAACAGCCCCTCCGTCACGGCAAGCCGTGCCACCTCCCCTTGCACAGGGGAGGCTTTCACGTGCGGAATCTACGCCTTGCATTATCAACTTGATATTGAGCTAACCTCAAGTTCCGCCAAGTCTGATTTTGTGCTGTTGCTCTTAATAAAATCAAGACTTTCACATGCACTGCCAACATGTATTATCAATTCAAATTTCTTGTAAACACTTTTGACCGCGGCAGCGAGATATAACCTTTTCATCAAAAAACAACATTCATCTGCAAACCACCCGCCTGCGGCAGCGCGGTACACACCACATCACACGAACATACCAAATCAGCTTTTTCAGAGGTCTTTCATGAAAAACCTCGCCGCGGCAGTGTGCCTTTTTTGACGCAAAACAAAAAAACACGGCAGGCATAGCGCCTGCCGTACTTTTCTTTTTAAACTAAAGTCCCAGAAAGAAAGGCTTATTTATACTTACGCTTTCTTGCAGCCTCGGACTTCTTCTTACGCTTCACACTGGGCTTCTCGTAGTGCTCCCTCTTGCGAAGCTCAGAAAGTACACCGGATCTTGCACACTGACGCTTGAATCTGCGAAGTGCGCTGTCGAGTGACTCGTTCTCTTTAACTCTAACTTCTGCCATTTACCGTTTTCCCTCCCCTCGCGGTTTGCAAAGAGATAAATACAAAACATATTATATACTAAAAGCGGTGAAAAGTCAATAGTTTTTCAAAAGATATTTTCCCGATGCCGACCGTGCGAATGCGGTCAAAGAGCCGACAGCTCCGCAATATTGGCCTTCAGACGTGCATAACGCATGGCAGCCCACTCCTCCATGCTCTGTCCGTCGTACGGTACGCGGGTCTTTGCCCAAAGCGTCCAGAGATAATCTACATAGATTTTACTTGCCAGTAGGTGCTTTCGTTCCGCATCGCTCGGCGTATGGTCTAAATATGCCGCAAGGAACCGTTCATCATCCGTGCGTCCGTAGCCTGCCTCGATTGATACGGCAGCCACATCCCACATGCCGTCGTTCATCCCCGCATATTCCCAGTCTATCAGATAGAGCCGATCCGTATCGGAGACTACCCAGTTTTCGCAGAGCGGATCATTATGACACGGGACCTTCCCGGACATGCCCTGCGCGTCAAGCTCCCGCTTTATATCCATGACGGTCGCTTTCGTATCCGAATAGTCGCCGAACATCGGTACATTCTTTGATTTGATGATGCTTTCATAGCTTCTTGCCATGTCGAACACCTCAAACGGAACGCCGGTGTCCTCTCCGCAATTATGCAGTATCCTCAGCAGGGCGGCTGCCTGCTCGATGCGGTGAGGCTCCTTCATTGTCTCGGAGGACATGGTGACGGCGCCGTGGATGAACTCGCTTGCCTTTGTCCCGTCGTCACCGAAGCAAAGCAGCGGTGTGTCTATGCCGAGGCTGCATGCAAGCACGGTGCTTATCCTTTCGTCCGCTCGAACGATCATTTCCTCCGTTCCCTCACCGGGAATACGGATCACATATTTCGTCCCGTCGGGAAAGTCCGCTCGGTATGTACGATTCGTCAGACCGCCCATGCGCCGGAGGTCGGTGTAATCGCTCTTTCCGACCGCCTGCCGGAGCAGGGCGTGTATCCGAGGCAGATCGCCTGTGCAAATCTTCTTGCTCATGCATATTCTCCTTTCATTATACCTTTGTCAGCGTTTTTGTCTCGTAAATGTACCGATATGCGTCGCTGCCGCGCCTGAAAGAGAATCCGATCGCTTCGTTTCCGCTCTCAGCCTTCAGAACATCGAAATGGTCAAATTCTGCCTGCGGGCAATTTAGCTTATCCGCGATACACGCTATTATCCGTGACCGAGTATCGGAGATGTAGCTTGTGTCAAAGTGCCGCAGCTCATCTAAGCTGTCGAACTCGAAAATGACTCCCGGGGCATATTTTCTCATCCGCAGCCGCAGCTCGCCGAGATGCTCCGCATAGATAGTCTCCCATAGCTTGGCAGCGGTATCCTCGCGGTCATATTCACGCGTCAGTATACGGAGAAAGCTGTCCGTGAATTTTTCGTTCCAAAAGACATGACCGAGCATGTACCATGCGTCGCAGCCTCCGATGTGTACACGGTTTATATAGCCGTCGTCCCCGGTCTCCATGCACCATTCGGCGGTCTGACCGTCGGCATAGACGGCTGAGTAATATGCATCCTCCGCCTCCGGCTCGAACGGGTTCTTCGTAAAATAATTGTCTGAGGAGCAGATGTAGGAATTTCGAAGATATTTTCTGACGGCATAGATGCTCGAGCTGTTGTTGCGCACATTGTACTCGGGGTTATGTACCAGTCTGACTCCGTATTTGTCAGCCAGATAGGCAAAGCGCTCCCGCATATAGCCGGTCACAACGATGATATCCGAAATGTCGGCATCCCGCAGCTGACGTATCTGCCGCTCGATGAGTATCTCGCCGCGTACGGTGATAAGCCCTTTCGGAAGCTCATAGGAGAGCGGCGCAAATCTGCTTGACGTACCCGCCGCCATTATGACCGCGTTGTCAACCTTGAATCCCATAATATTCTCCCTGACCCTTCGGTAAATATAGGCTCTGCCGACGGTCTTAAAGCATTATTAAGATGCGCCGGCAGATATAACAGTTATTATTAGACGGATATTTTCGGGCAAGCACGGCAAGCTGCGCTCACTTTGCCTCCTCGGGCAGTACCGAATTGAATGTGACTAACCTCCAATTAGACTCGTCCCACGAGTCGCCCGGGCGCAGTGCAAACCAGTTTCCGGGGCGGAACACATTGCCGTTGTTCTCGCTGACATCCCAGATGTGCGACTCGAATATATACTGGTCGTGTGCGGTCTTTTCGCTGTTGTTTATCACCTTGCCTGTGAAGGGATTTACGGGGTCGTCGATCAGACCGCCGAAAGCCAGCGTCGGGGTGTCCGCCTGAGTCATAAACTCATCGGAGGAGGTAAAGCCGGTTGCGTTGAAGTCCTTGACCATCAGAAGAGCTCTGAAATACTCGCTGTCGAACTCCTCGTCGTTTATCAGGTGGTAGATGGCTTCGTCCATCTGCCATATATTGCGTCCGTGGTCGGATACGATGATTATCTTAGTGTTGTCGTAAACGCCGTTCTCGCGCAGATAGTCAAACCATCTTCCGAGCTGCAGCATGGCAGCCATATTCGACTGATAGTGCGTTACCTGGCGCTCGTTCTCCATTTTCAACTTTCTGCCGTCAATCACGTAGCCGTTTGCCAGCTGATCGGCATAGGCGGAGTTGTCAACCTTCTGCTCGGGCGTGTAATCCGGCATTTGGAGCATGCACGGCTCATGCGTCGCGTCGTTTGACAGCATCATAAATGTGTTTTGCTCGTCGTCCGTCACGCTCGTGATGGTCGGGAGGCAGTGAAGCACGTTGTAATTGTTGAGGAAGGTGTTGCTGATGCCGGTCGAGCGGAGAATGCCGTCGGTCGTCTGCGTCAGCTCTATCGCCTCGTTGTCCTTTACATAGTTGTAGAGACCGTCCTCATAGAGAGCCGGCTGAGCGAAGAGCGGCGCGACCTTGGTTATGCTGAAGGCGAAGAAGTTTCGCATGTTTCCCTCGATCAGCGGTCTTGTCTCAAGCTCGCTCGAGTACATTCCGGTAGGGTTGTAGGTCTTTATCTCGGGATAATCGTCGTATATCGACAGATCGGGGGTCCACTGATATCCCGCATATGTGGGCTGACATACCGTTACTCTGTATCCGTTTTTGCTGAACAGCACCGGCATGACCTTGAGCGCCTCGTTATGCTTTGACTCGAGCGATTCGCTGTCGCGCTTGCTGTTCTCCGCCGGGGTATACTCGTACCCGCCGAAAACCGCCGGAATCGCCATGTTTGTAAACGGAGCGTATGCTATCGTATTGGAGTAGTAGGTAAAGCCGTCAAACTGTTCCTTCAGCTCCGGCTTTTCGTTCATGATATACGGAATATATTCGTTTATTCCGCGGTCGAGCATGAGCACGACGACATTCTTGCCGTTCTTGCTCAGAGAGTGAAGCGCTCCGCCCTCGTCCGCGCCCGATACGCTCACCTGAGAAACGCTTGTGCTTATCTTGGCGACATTTACGATCGCGAGTCCGCACAGCGCGAGCGTCGCGATCACGATAATGTCGAATACGCGCTTCTTTATCAGTCGGTGGATCAGCCACATGACCGCCGCCGTTCCGAGGATTATGGCAAGGTTTGCGAGCTGCTGTCCGGCGGAGAAGCTCATTCCGTTTTCGTACTGGAGGGAGTTGCCGATGAGTCCGAGATCCTTGCCGAAAAACATGTAGTTGACTATGACGACACCGCAGAGCATCCATGCCGCCTTTTCGATATAGCTCCGCGAGCGCTTGTCAGCCAGCGAATAGAATACCACGAACCATACGACGAAGGTTCCCACCGCAAGGCAGCAGGAGGATACGAGGTACCATATGGGATTGCTCATATAGCCGGGAACTATGAATTCCTGCGGGGATGCCGCAATGACCGACGATGGGATGATAAGTCCGGTCAGCACGGCAAGGAAAACCGCGCCGCCGAAGAACACCTTCGGATGATCGACGTACTCGTGCGCCTCTTTTTTTACGGCTTTTGCCTTTGAGCGCAGGAGCGCCGTAAGCAGGGGAAGCTGCAGGAGCACGCCCGCAACGCAGAAGAATATCTCCCACTTTGCGGACCTTTCCGCTCCCGCCGTAAGCCCGAGCACGACCGCACCGACTCCGACAAGAGACGACAGAACATTCAGCACCCTGCGCGGCTGACGCAGCTTATAGAATATCGTCTTTATAAGCGAAAAGGCGTTGTTCAGTGTCCAGTAAAAGACGAGACCCGACGGGGAGGTGTAGAGAAATACCAAAAAGAACACAGCCATTCCGTACAGCTGCACCTTTGTCTTGACCGAGTAGCCTCGTGTGAACAGAAAGGACGAGACGAGGTTTACCGCCGTCATGATTATCGGCAGTATGTTTATTGTTACGCCCGCGATCGTCAGAATGCCGTCCGGCTTTCCGAGGTCTGCTATCGGTCCGAATGAGACGCCCTGAAGCAGGTCGAGATTCGACAGAAAACGGTATGCTACTATGAAGAACGGGATCTCGAGCATCAGAGAGGTCGCTCCGCGCAGAACGTATGTAGGCTTGTAGCCGTTCTGACGGTAGTAGGTCTGAAGCATCATCATCTGCTCGTCGCCGCGAAAGGTTTTTTTGATGTGCCTGACTCCCCGGCTCAGCTTCTGCTCGATGTTCCGCTCCTCCTCCTGCAGCGCGTCGGCGCGTCGGTAGAGCGGGAGAATGAGAAAATTGATGGTCAGACTGAAAATGATTATGGTTATGCCCGGATTTCCGATAAATGAATATGCTATCCGATATACCGCCTCAAACAGCATCTGAAGCGGCATAAGCAATAGATTATATAATATCTGTGTAATAGGCATGGTGCCCTCCTGTCACCTACTCTTTTGCCGATGTCAGACTGCGGTATTTCTCCTGCAGAAAATCCGCTGCCCGCTTTGCGCCCTCGCCGGGGTATTCCCATACCTCGCGGCGGACCTCATCGCGCCCTGTCTTAAATCGCTCCTCCGACAGACAGCTGTCGATCAGCTGCTCCAGCTCACCGAAATTGTCCTTTGTCAGCGGCATGCCGAGCCGGGGAAGCACGTCGAAGGTCCACGGTCTGCCGCCGAGCCACCATGTGTCATAGGGGTCGCTCTTGTAGTCGGTATCGGCGTAGATCACCGGCTTGTCGTATACGAGTGCAAAATCGAAAATAACGCCGGAAAAGTCGGATATCATGATATCAGAGCGCTTGAGCACCTCAAAATTGTCGTTGTCGCGGTTCCACTCGAGCTGCTCGGAGTCAGGATACTTCTTCATCAGCTCGTCCATCAGCTCCTTCTCGGAGGCGAAGGACTGCGGGTGCGGGCGAACGATGATATGGTAGCCCGTTTTCAGCAGCAGGTCAATCATCTTGCCGCCGTATCTGCTGAGTATCGCGCTGCTGCCCCACGACGGAGCGAGAAGCACGGTGCGCCCCTCATGCGGCTGCGGCGGGTTTTCCCTCAGGCGCTTTGCCATCTCGTCGAGGTACGGAATGCCAACGTGGACCATCTCCTTCTGCGGCAGCCCTCTGAGCTTTTCCAGCTCGCGTATCTGCTCGACCTGAAAATCGCCGGACACAAGTATAGTGTCATAGTAGTCGGTCCCGAACATGCGGTAGCCCGAGATCTCGCTCGGCGCATGCAGTATGTGGATATAGCAGTCTACGTTCTTGCTGCGCTTCCACTGATAGACATCAAGCCCCGGAGTTGTGGAGAGCAGGATGGTCGCGCACAGGAAGTTCAGCTTGGCAAAGCCCTTGTTTCCGTGACCGATAAATTCTCCGTGCAGATGCTCGTAGCCGCAGGTCAGCGCCGGATCGTCCTCGGACTCGGTCATGTAGGTAATGTCAACACCTCTTCCGCACAGCTCGCGGCAGACCGGCTCGAAAACATTCCAGTATCGCTTATCGTCAGAAAAGATGACAAGCGGCAGCTTTTCCTGTGCGACCTCCGCACCCTTTCCGCCGCTCAGTCTGAAGCGGACCTTGACGAGCCACGCTTTCAGCAGATACCGCAGCGCGCCGAGCAGTCCGATCAGAATGGCGAACAGCATACTGCCGGTGCCGGGATCAATATACAGCCTCATGTTGTGAATTTCCTCTCTTTTGTTGTTTGCTTTCGCAGCAGCAGAAGTCCTGTTGCGAGATACAGAATTGCGAGTGCGCAGATCGCTGCGGTCTCGATTCCCGCGCCTGACATGGCGGGAGTCTCTATGATAATAGAGGAGAGATTTACCGTCATATGCAGAATAACTGCGGGAATTATGCTTTTTGTTCGGACGGCGAGCGCGCCGAGGCATATCCCCGCGCAGAATGCGAATACTGTCTGCGGCAGCGTATAGAGCAGTCCGCCACCGGCGAACAGATTCATCAGGTGCGCCGCGGCGAACAATCCGGCGGAGATTGTGACTGCGCCGGCGGTTTTTATTTTCGTATGACCGAGTATGCCGAGCAGCAGCACGCCGCGGAACAGCAGCTCCTCTATGATCGCCGCAGAAATATCGACGCAGATGCGCTCTGCAAGCTTCAAAAAGTCGTATGTCGGAATGCCGCCTCGCTCGAGGCATGCTGCGCACAGAGCCGCTGCGGGAGCGGCGGTATACAGGGCGATGATCCCCGGGCGCAGTGCCGCGCTGCCGGGTGCAGCTATGCCGATGCGGGAGAGCTTGCCCTTATCGCGGCTGAGCTTGTAATAAATAAAAAACGCGCCCCAGTAAGCAATGCGCCATGCTATGACGCAGACGGACGCATTCTCCGAGAGTCGGACGGCGCTCTCGATAAAATTACCCGCGTAATATGCCGCGATCCAGAAATAAATTGTATAAGTCATGCTTTGGTGTTTGAAAAACACTCCCGCGAAAGCCGAATCGAACGGGAATGATCCTTAACATATTTTTTATTTCGTCTCATAATATACTATATTTCACGGAAAAAGTCAAGGGAGCGAAGCAAACTCGGTGTGGCGAGGTTTTTCGTGAAAGACCTCTGAAAAAGCTTTTTGGTACACTGCGGGGCTTTA
>ENA-UONT01002068-UONT01002068.1-human-gut-metagenome-genome-assembly--contig:-CS20-NODE-2068-length-15059-cov-25.333911_pt1 | contig 15059 bp, 9 predicted proteins | sample MGYA00242459_ERZ724006 | MGnify/ENA metagenome assembly ERZ724006 | reverse complement strand
AAAAGAGTATCCCCTTCGGCTTCAAACCGAGGGGGTTCTTTTTTGCGCTGGAAAAAGGACGGATCATAGTGTAAAATAAAAAAGAAGGAGGCGTGCGGTATGGCCGAAAACAGGAAAAAGAAAGACCGGCAGAAGGTTCCGTGGTGGCTGACGCCTGTGATTTTACTGGCAGTTTTGGCGATCCGATTCGGCGGGGAGGCGATAGGGCAAGGCTTCCAGTGGTTATCCGATTCGCAGACTTCAGAATCGTCTACCACGGCGCAGAAGGTGCCATCCGACGAGGCGCTGACAGTACGCTTCCTTGATGTCGGGCAGGGCGACAGTATTTTGCTCTCCTGCGGCGAGGATACGATGCTCATCGACGGCGGGTCGGTCGAGGAGGGACAGTTTCTGGTGTCCCGGTTGAACCGGCTGGATGTGACGGAACTGACCTATGTGGTCAATACACACCCGGACGAGGATCACTGCGGCGGACTGGCCGCCGTGCTGGCAAAATACCCGGCGGAACACGTCTATTCCAGTGTCACAGAGTATACAACAAAGGTTTTTTCCAACGTGGTTAAATATACGGAAGAACAGGGCAAGCAGATCGAAGTGCCGCAGACCGGCACGCATTGGAGTCTCGGCAGCGCGACGGTGACGGTCATCGGGCCGGTACAGGAATATTCTGACCCGAATAACGGCAGTCTTGTCCTGCGCGTCGATTACGGCGGGACGAGTTTCCTGTTTACGGGCGACATGGAACAGAAGGCCGAGGGAGATCTGCTGGAATCCGGCGCGGATGTGCGTGCAGACGTTTTAAAGGCCGGACACCACGGCAGCCCAACCAGTTCATCTGAAGCTTTTCTGACCGCTGTGCAGCCCTCTATAGCGGTCATCAGCGTCGGAGCGGACAACGACTATGGACACCCCGGCGCGGACGTGTTGGCGCGGTTGAAGGCGCTGAACGCGGCGATTTACCGCACCGATACACAGGGCGAGATCATCATCGTCTCCGACGGTGCGGAATTGTCCGTTACGACAGATTCCACCAGCCGTGAGCCCGCGGCCGGAAAGGACGCGCCGTTCATTGGCAACCGCAATTCCATGATCGTCCACAGCGCAAACTGCGCCAAGCTTCCCGGCAAAGACAACCGTGTCTATTTTAACTCCGCCGAGGAAGCGGAGGAATATGGATATCAAAAGCATACCTGCATCAAATAGACGCAGAAAACGGCGCATCCGCTCGGATGCGCCGTTTGTCAACAGAAAATAATTCACAAAAATAAGCCAGATGAATTGACATTCTGGACAAAAGCTGATAAAATATAAATCCATAATGCCTGCGTAGGGTCATTCGCATTTTTCACCACTATCTATCATGATTATAGCACTGCAGGTCCCTATGTGCAAGCAGGAATGGAAAGAAATAAACAACGCAACCGCGCGTGTCATAAGACAACTACAGAAAGGCTGTGATGAGGTTACATGGCGATCACAAAGGATGTCATGATGGGCAAGACGCTCCGCAAGAGTTTTGCCAAGCAGGAGCAGATCCTGGAACTGCCGAACATGCTCAAGATCCAGAAGGATTCCTATGAGTGGTTTCTGCGCGAGGGCCTGCGCGAGGTGTTCCGCGATGTCGATACCATTACCGACTATACCGGCAATCTCGAACTGAGTTTCCTCGACTACTCCATGAACGAGCCGCCCAAGTACTCCGTGGAGGAGTGCAAGGAGCGCGACGCAACGTACGCAAAGCCCATCAAGGTTCGCGTGCGTCTGCACAACAAAGAGACCGACGAGATCAAGGAGCAGGAGATTTTCATGGGCGATTTCCCGCTCATGACCAACGGCGGCACCTTCGTCATCAACGGCGCAGAGCGTGTCATTGTCTCCCAGATCGTCAGAAGCCCCGGCGTTTACTTTGGCGACGAGGTAGACAAGACTGACCAGCATATCTATTCCGCAACGGTCATTCCGTACCGCGGCGCATGGCTGGAATATGAGACGGATTTCAATAACGTCTTTTGGGTCCGCATCGACAAAAACCGCAAGCTGCCCATCACCTGCCTCATCCGCGCCCTCGGCGTGGCGACCGACGGCCAGATCACCGAGATGTTCGGTGAGGATCCGCTCATCAAGGCGACCATGGACAAGGACCCGTGCAAGACGCGCGAGGAATCTCTGCTTGAAATTTACCGCCGCCTGCGTCCGGGAGAGCCGCCCACAGTCGAAAGTTCCGAGAGTTATCTCGAGGCGCTGTTCTTCGATGCCCGCCGCTATGACGTGAGCAAGGTCGGCCGCTATAAATTCAACAAAAAACTTGACATCTGGAGCCGTTTGAACGGCCAGACGCTGGCCCAGCCTGTGACCGATCCCATGACCGGTGAGATCATCGCTATGAACGGCGAGACGATCAACCGCGCCAAGGCGCACGAGATCTCCAGCCGCGGCGTCAGCCGCGCCGTGATCGACGTGAACGGCCGCGAGGTCGTCGTCTTCTCCAACGGCATGGTCGATATGGCGAAGTTCGTCGATTTCGACCCGGCGCAGTATGGCATCAAGGAAAAGGTCAGCTTCAGCGTGCTGCGTGAAATGCTCGAGACTGTCCCCGCCGACGGCTGGGAAGAGGCTATCGAGGCTCGCCGCAGCGACCTCATTCCGATGCACATCACGAAAGACGACATTCTCGCCTCCATCAACTACCTGTGCTGCATGGTGCAGGGCGCAGGCACGAAGGACGACATTGACCATCTGGGCAACCGCCGTCTGCGCTGCGTGGGCGAATTGCTGCAGAATCAGTTCCGCGTCGGCTTCACCCGCCTCGAACGCGTCATCCGTGAGCGCATGACCGTGCAGGATCTCGACGTCGTCACGCCGCAGAGCCTCATCAACATCCGACCTGTCACTGCGGTCATCAAAGAGTTCTTCGGCTCCTCTCCGCTGTCGCAGTTTATGGATCAGAACAACCCGCTGGCAGAACTGACGCACAAGCGCCGTCTGTCCGCACTCGGCCCCGGCGGTCTGTCGCGTGAGCGTGCATCCTTCGACGTCCGAGACATTCACTACACGCACTATGGCCGCATGTGCCCGATCGAGACGCCTGAAGGCCCGAACATCGGCCTGATCAACTATTTGGCGTCCTATGCCAAGATCAACGAATACGGCTTCATCGAAGCGCCGTTCCGCAAGGTCGATAAGGCAACCGGCAAGGTCACGGATATTGTCGAATACATGACCGCCGACGTCGAAGACGACTATTATGTCGCACAGGCTGCAGAGCCTCTGGACGAGGAAGGCCGCTTTGCGAACGCGCGCGTCATCTGCCGCCACCGTGACGAGATCATCTCTGTCGAACGTGAACTGATCGACTATGTCGACGTTTCCCCGAACATGATGACCTCCATCGCGACCGCGTTCATTCCGTTCCTGGAAAACGACGACGCGAACCGTGCGCTGATGGGCGCAAACATGCAGCGTCAGGCCGTGCCGCTGATGGTCACGGAGGCCCCGATCGTGGCAACCGGCATCGAGCATAAGTGCGCTGTCGATTCCGAGGTCTGCATCACAGCTAAAGGCCCCGGCGTCGTGACCCGCGTTTCCGCAACGAACGTTTCCGTCAGCTACGACGATGGCAATACCGCCGATTATACCCTTACAAAGTTTGCTCGTTCCAACCAGGGCACCTGCATCAACCAGCGCCCGATCGTCACGGTCGGCGAGCGTGTGGAAGCCGGTCAGGTCATCGCCGACGGCCCCGCCTGCTCGCAGGGTGAGATCGCGCTCGGCAAGAACGTGCTTATCGGCTTCATGACGTGGGAAGGCTACAACTACGAAGACGCCATTCTGCTGAATGAACGCCTCGTCCGCGAGGACGTCTTCACCTCCATTCATATTGAAGAGTATGAGACGGAATCCCGCGACACCAAACTCGGCATGGAGGAGATCACCCGCGATATCCCGAATGTCGGCGAGGACACACTCAAGGATCTCGACGAGAACGGCATCATCCGCATCGGCGCAGAAGTCACATCCGGCGACTATCTTGTCGGTAAGGTCACACCGAAGGGCGAAACAGAACTGACCGCAGAAGAACGCCTTCTGCGCGCCATCTTCGGCGAAAAGGCAAGAGAAGTCCGCGATTCCTCGCTGAAGGTTCCGCACGGCGAGGCTGGCATCATCGTTGATGTCAAGGTCTTCACCCGTGAAAACGGCGACGAGTTGGCGCCCGGTGTCAACAAGGTCGTCCGCGTGTATATTGCCCAGAAGAGAAAAATCTCCGTCGGCGATAAGATGGCGGGCCGACACGGCAACAAGGGCGTTGTGTCCCGCATTCTGCCGCAGGAGGATATGCCCTTCCTGCCCGATGGCACCCCGCTCGATATCGTTCTGAACCCGCTGGGCGTTCCGTCGCGTATGAACATCGGTCAGGTTCTGGAGGTCCATCTGGGTTACGCAGCCCACGCGCTGGGATGGAAGGTCGCAACCCCGATTTTCAACGGTGCAAACGAACGCGAGATCCGCGAACTGCTTAAGCAGGGCGGTGTCGCCGAGGACGGCAAGACCGTTCTGTACGATGGACGCACAGGCGAACCGTTTGACCAGCGCGTCACGGTCGGCTACCCGTACTACCTCAAACTCCACCATCTGGTTGATGATAAGATTCACGCCCGTTCCACCGGCCCGTACTCGCTGGTCACGCAGCAGCCGCTCGGCGGCAAGGCGCAGTTCGGCGGCCAGCGCTTCGGCGAAATGGAAGTCTGGGCCCTCGAGGCCTACGGTGCGGCGTATACGCTGCAGGAGATTCTGACCGTCAAGTCCGACGACGTGACAGGCCGTGTCAAGACCTATGAGGCCATCGTCAAGGGGCACAACGTCCCAACTCCGGGCGTGCCCGAATCGTTCAAGGTTCTCGTCAAAGAACTCCAGTCTCTGTGCCTGGACGTCAAGATTCTCGGCGAAGACGGCGAGGAAGTGGATCTTAAGGACGACGACGATGATGATTCCATCTACGGCGCAGGCGGCAAGGCGCTGCCCGACGATGAGATCACGATGGACGATGATCTGCCGAACGGCAAGGACGTTGACGCCGACGAAGCGGCTGACGCGGGCTTTGAGATCCAGGACGAGGACGATGTCTTCGGCCTGCTGAACGACAGCTACACCATGGACTCCGATGATTCGGAGAATGTATAAGAAGGAGGCGGCAATACAATGAGTCATGCAACATTCAGCGCAATCCAGATCGGTATTGCTTCCCCGGATAAGATCCGCGAATGGTCCTACGGAGAGGTCAAGAAGCCGGAAACCATCAACTACCGCACCCTGAAGCCCGAGCGCGACGGCCTGTACTGCGAGCGCATCTTTGGCCCGACGAAGGACTGGGAATGCCACTGCGGTAAGTATAAGAAGATCCGCTACAAGGGCAAGATCTGCGACCGCTGCGGCGTCGAGGTCACGCGCGCCAAGGTCCGCCGTGAGCGCATGGGCCATATCGAGTTGGCCGCTCCGTGCAGCCACATCTGGTATTTCAAGGGCATCCCGTCCCGCATGGGTCTGCTTCTGGATATCAGCCCCCGCATTCTCGAAAAGGTCCTGTACTTTGCAAACTATATCGTCACCGATCCCGGCGACTGCCCGCTGGCCAAGAACCAGATCCTGTCCGAAAAAGAGTACCGCGATATGCGCGAGAAATATGAGGATGATTTCAAGGCCGGCATGGGCGCGGAAGCCGTGAAGGAACTGCTGCAGCAGATCAATCTGGAAGAACTCTCTGAGCAGCTGAAAAGCGAACTCAAGGACGCCTCTGGCCAGAAGAAGCTGCGCATCATCAAGCGCCTCGAGGTTGTCGAGTCGTTCCGTATGTCCGGCAATGATCCGACGTGGATGGTCATGGACGTGCTGCCGGTTATTCCGCCGGAACTTCGCCCGATGGTTCAGCTGGATGGCGGCCGCTTTGCGACCTCCGACCTGAATGACCTCTACCGCCGCGTCATCAACCGCAATAACCGCCTCAAGCGGCTCATTCAGCTGCAGGCGCCGGATATCATCGTCCGCAATGAAAAGCGCATGCTGCAGGAGGCCGTCGATGCTCTGATCGACAACGGCCGCCGCGGAAGAGCCGTCACGGGCGCCAATAACCGCGCGCTCAAGTCCCTCAGCGATATGCTCAAGGGCAAACAGGGCCGCTTCCGTCAGAACCTGCTCGGCAAGCGCGTTGACTATTCCGGCCGTTCCGTTATCGTCGTCGGTCCGGAGCTGAAGCTGTATCAGTGCGGCGTGCCGAAGGAAATGGCCATCGAACTGTTCCGCCCGTTCGTCATGAAGAAGCTTGTCGAGGACGGCCTTGCCAACAACATCAAGTCTGCCAAGAAGATGATCGATAAAGGCAAGGACGAGGTCTGGGACGCACTCGAGGATATCATCAAGGATCGCCCGGTCATGCTCAACCGCGCGCCGACGCTGCACCGCCTCGGCATTCAGGCCTTCGAGCCGGTTCTGGTTGAGGGCCGCGCGCTGAAGCTGCATCCGCTGTGCTGCACCGCGTTCAATGCGGACTTCGACGGCGACCAGATGGCAATTCACGTTCCGCTGTCCGCAGAAGCGCAGGCAGAGGCCCGTATCCTTATGCTCTCGGCCAACAACCTCCTGCGTCCGCAGGACGGCAAGCCGGTCACGGTTCCGACGCAGGATATGATCCTCGGTACCTATTACCTGACGTACCAGCGCTATGACGTCGATGCGTTTGATACCATCCATGAGATTTTCCCGCTGCTCGAGTGCGGCAAGCTGCCGTATGAGAAGCCCATCTGGGTCAAGAATATCTGGGACGATCCCGAATCTGAGAACTATCAGTACTATCTGCGCACCCGCGGCGCGCTGCTCGACAATGAGACAGATCGCCCGGAGACGATTCCCGGTTCCTATCAGACGCTTTCGCAGGCGGTTGCCGCACTGGATGCAGGTGAAATCCAGCCGGACGAGGTCATCTATGTCTGGAACATCTGGGATTCCGAGGCCGATATCAAGGAAGAGAACCATATCTATATCCGCACCGTCGGCGCGTATGCCCAGCAGGCGCACGAGGCGGGCGATGCCCGTCCGAAGGAATACTTCAAGTATTATCATGATGAGGACGAGGCCATGATGGCTTATGCCGATGGCATGATCGCCATGCACGACCCGATCAAGGTCTGGAAGGAACTTGAGATCGACGGCAAGAAGGAACACCGCATCATCGATGCAACCGTGGGCCGCCTCATCATCAACGATGCGATCCCGCAGAACCTCGGCTTTAAAAAGCGCGAGTCGGTCGATGATCTGTTCCCGCTGGAGATCGACTTCGTCGTCGGTAAGAAGCAGCTTGGCAAGATCATTGATAAGTGTATCCGTATCAACGGTTTCACGCAGTCTACCGAAATGCTCGACAAGGTCAAGGCCCTCGGTTATAAATATTCTACCAGAGCCTCCATCACCGTTTCCATCGCGGATATGGAGATCCCGGAGAAGAAGTATGAACTCATTCGTGAGGCCGAGAAGGAGGTCGTCAAGATCGACCGCCAGTACAAGCGCGGCTTCATCACCAACGACGAACGCTACCGTCTGACTGTCCAGCAGTGGGAGAAGTCCATCAAGGACGTCACCGATGCACTGCAGTCGAACCTCAAGCGCTTCAACCCAATCTTCATGATGGCTGACTCCGGCGCGCGAGGCAGCATGAACCAGATCCGTCAGCTGGCCGGTATGCGCGGCCTGATGGCAGATACGAACGGCCGCACGATCGAAATCCCGATCAAGGCGAACTTCCGCGAAGGTCTGTCCGCTCTGGAATACTTCATCTCCTCCCGAGGCGCTCGAAAGGGCATGACCGATACCGCGCTTCGTACCGCTGACTCCGGCTATCTGACCCGCCGCATGGTTGACGTCTGCCAGGACGTCATCATCCGTGAGAACGACTGCGGCTCCACGAACGGCAGCTGGAAGGGCGACTATTATGAGAAGGGCCAGCTGATCGACTCCTTCGGCAACCGTATCCGCGGCCGCTACCCGGTCTACGATATCACCGACCCGAAGACAGGCGAACTGCTGCACTCCAAGGACGTCATGCTCCGCGAGGAGGATGCCGCCAAGTTTACGGCCCACGGCATTGACCGTGTGTACGTCCGCTCTGTCCTCGGCTGCAAGGCCCGTTCCGGCGTGTGCGCACGCTGCTACGGCATGAACCTTGCGACGAGCGAACTTGTCAATCTGGGCGAGGCAGTCGGCATCATCGCTGCGCAGTCTATCGGCGAGCCCGGCACGCAGCTGACCATGCGTACTTTCCACACCGGCGGCGTCGCGGGCGACGATATCACGCAGGGCCTTCCCCGTGTTGAGGAATTGTTCGAGGCCAGAAAGCCGAAGAAGATGGCGCAGATCTCCGAAATCGACGGCGTTGTCGATGTTGACGATTCGCACCGCACGGCGCTGCGCAACATCACCATTACCGCCGACGACGGTGAGGTCAAGCAGTATCAGGTCCCGTATTCCGTCGGCCTGAAGGTCGAACACGGCAAGCACGTCCGCAAGGGCGAACCCATCACCGACGGTGCGCTGAACCCGCACGACGTGCTGCGTATTTCCGGCGTTGAGGCCGTACAGGATTATCTGACGCAGGGTGTTCTCGCCGTGTACCGTCAGCAGGGTGTTGACATCAACGAAAAGCACATTGAGGTCATCATCCGTCAGATGATGCGCAAGGTTAAGGTCGAAGAGCCCGGCGATACGACGCTGCTGTCCGGCACGGTCGTTGACATGTTCGAGTTTGAAGACGCCAATGCCGCTGTGCAGGCGCGCATTGACGCCGGCGAGACGGATCTCAAGTTTGCAACCGACAGCCTGATCCTCATGGGCATCACGAAGGCGTCCCTTGCAACCGAGTCCTGGCTCTCTGCTGCTTCCTTCCAGGAGACGACAAAGGTCTTGACCGATGCAGCCATCAAGGGCAAGGTCGATCATCTGGTCGGCCTGAAGGAAAACGTCATCATCGGCAAGCTGATTCCCGCAGGCTCCGGCCTCAAGGCCTACCGCGACTTCGATACGCTCACTACCCCGGAATCCATCGTGACCGAGGAAATGATCGACGACGAGAAGCTGTAAGCAAGCAAAGTTTATTTCCGGCAGGCGCGGCGAGAGCCGTGCCTGCCGACTGACAGAAAAAGCACCGTTTTCAACAGATGAAAACGGTGCTTTTTGCATATTCAGCTGGAAAGACCAGCCTGCTTCACAGTGAACGGACTGCAATTTTGGCCGGGGCGGCGGTGCAGACGCAGACGGAATATCCCGCGAACAGCGGCAGCAGCTGCAAATGCACGCCCGGAACAGACGGAAAGACGCAGCCCTGCGAGACGGTGCAGACCGCAGTCAGACCGGAAAGACCCTCGCCGGTATACTTGAGATAGCTTTCCTTTGCGCACCAGAGATCAAAGAAGGGAACATATGCAGTCCGCTCCAGAAATGCGCACTCTGCCGGCGAAAAAAAGCGGCGCGCAAGCGCCTGCTTCTGACAGGCGCGGTGCTGCTGCACGTCGAGGCCGACGGGGGCGCCGGAAAACGCACACAGCCAGTGTCTGCCGCTGTGCGAGAGATTGAAGTGCAGCTGCGGCGCATGCAGGAAATACGGCTTTCCGTGCGTGCCAGATGCAAGCGTCAGATCTGTCTGGGCGGGTGCAGACAACTGCGCCGCCTGCCGCAGCAGTCGGTGCGACAGGCCGGATGTCCCGTCATACGCGGCACAGTAGATTGTGACCTGCTGCGGCTCAATCATTCGGCGTGTCGGTCAGGACCTTGCCGATGTTCCACAGATGCGCTGCGCGCTGGGCTGCGTCCAGCCGCTCAGCGTCGCGTTCGTAGCGGATTTCCGCTGTGTGCGCGCCGCAGTCGAGACAGGCTGCGTAAAAGCACCAGCCATTTTCTTCTTCCATCAGTCCTGCGCCGCCACAGATGGGGCACTCCTGCAATTCAATCTGTTCGTAAAGTTCCATGTTGTTCGCTCTCCTGTTTCATTTGGATTCTCAGACCAGTATAGTGCAGCTTTTCCGCCGCGTCAACCAAAACCGTGCCTGCGTAATCGCTAAAAACGCTTGCCGATTCAAGCATTGGCTACTTGACGGATGATGCAGTATACCGTTATACTGAGAAAAAACAGAAGGGCGGCGCAGTATGGACAAGCTTACGATCTTTTTTGACCTCGACGATACGCTCTACGACCGCAGGATTCCCTATGAGCGGGCGTTTTATCAGTTCTTCGGCGGAGCATATACGGAAAAGCTGCCGCAGGCATTTAACGCGGTCATTCATCGCGGCTACGAGGTCTTTACCGCTGCGCATACCGGAAGAATCACCATGGAGGCGATGCACATCTACCGCCATCAGACGGGGCTGGCAGACGTCGGCATTTCCATCACGCCGGACGAGGCGCTGCGCTTTCAGTCGCTCTATGCCGAACAGCAGCGGCACATCACGCTAAGCGATACGATGTGCCGTGTGCTGGATGTGTGCAAAAATCGCTTCGCTGCTGTCGGCGTTATTACGAATGGAGGCGTTGCCTCGCAGACTGGAAAGCTGAAAAGCCTTGGGATGGAGCGCTGGGCGGCTGTGCCGCTTATTCTGATTTCAGATGCCGTCGGCGTGATGAAGCCTGCGCCGGAAATTTTCCATATGGCGCAAAAGGCCGCAGGAGGCGGCCCGTGCCTGTTTGTGGGCGATTCCTGCTCACAGGATATCGCCGGAGCCGCTGCTTGCGGCTGGAAGACGGTCTGGATGAATCGGCGCTGCGAAAAGCCGGAGCACGTCTGCCCGGACTACACCGTCACGACTGAACAGGAACTGCTTAGCTGCCTGCAAACGATCGCAGACACCGCACAAGGTTGACACTGCCCCGGACAGATGCTTGTCCGGGGCTTCATGCTGCCTTATAAAAACCCGGCGGCGGAAAACTCCGCTGCCGGGCGCTTGAGGGCAAATTTAGATGTTTCTGACGTTCTCGTCTGCAAGGAAGAACAGCGCCAGCGCACCGGGGCCAACGTGTGAGCCGGTCACAGGCTCATAATCGACCATCAGGATATTCTTGGGCGGCTTGCTGCTGCGGCGCAGGAGGGACGCGAGGATCTGCGCGTCGGGCGCGCAGTCGGCGTGGGCGATGCCGACGGTCTGGTTCTGCGCATCCACAACAAGTTCCTCATACCGCTTGGCAATGGCCTCGACGGCACGCTGCCGTCCGCGAAGCTTGGCGAAACAGACGATTTTTCCCTGCGGGTCGCCCTTTAGAAGCGGCTTAATCTGCAAGACTGTTCCGACAGCAGCCTCCAGATTGGACAGACGGCCCGTCCGGCGCAGATAGCGCAGATCGTCAACGGTAAAGATCTGCGCCATGCGGTGACGCAGCGCGCGAAGCGTCTTATAGGTTTCGTCGATACACATCCCTTCACGGCGGCAGTTGACCGCGCGCATGACAAGCAGACCCTCGCCCAGCGATGCGCTGTAGGTATCGACCAGAAGCAGTTTCCTGTCCGGGAATTCCTCGCGCAGCTGCCGCGCGGCAATCTGACCCGAGGCATATGAGCCGCTGATACCGGAGGACATGCTGACGAACAAAACGTCCTCACCGGCTTCCAGCATCGGCGTCAGAACGTCAATATAGCGCTGCGGCGGGATCTGCGAGGTCGTGACCTTCACGCCGCTGCGCATTTGTGTGTAAAAATCTTTTGCGTCAAAGGTTGCCAGATCCATGCAGGACTGCTCTCCCTTGCCGCTCTGGAAGGTGTAGGGGATGATGGTGATCTGCTCCGAAAGCAAATAGTCAGTCGGAAGATTTGCGGATGTATCGGTAACGATTCTGAACATAACGGAACTTCTTTCTTGATGTAATCTTAAATATTAGATTATCACATTTTGACTGCAATGTCAATTCATCTTTCAAATCTGAATTGCTCTTGCATTTTTTACCGGATGTGATATACTTAGTTCCGAAAGGTGTGTGCAGCAATGAATTTTGACAATGATCTTGTCGTCGGCAAGCTTCGGCGATGGGAAAAGTTTCTCGCGGCCTATCGGCTTCCGGACTGGGACGCCATTCCGGATTTCGGCCTCTATATGGAGCAGGTCGTGCAGCTTCTGAAACAGTATCTGGACTATCTGCCGCCGGAACTCAAGCAGGCGGAGCCCATCACGGCAGCGGCCATCAACAACTATGTCCGTACAAAGCTGCTGCCGGAGCCGCGCAAAAAGCGCTATTCCCGCATCCATATCGCGTATCTCATCATGATCTGTACGCTCAAGCAAAGCCTGCGGCTGTCGATGCTGTCCACGCTCCTGCCGGGCGATCTTCCGGAGGAGGATGTCAAAAGGGCCTATGCTGCGTTTGCACTGCGCCATCAGCGGTGTGCGAAGTACTTCATCGAGCAGGTCCGTCTGACGGCTGCTGCCATGTTTGACCGGGAGGTCACGACGGAACTGAATGTCCGCGACACGCCGGAGATGATCGTCTCCGCTGCGATTTTGAGCGGATTTACGAACCTGTTCGCGGAGAAGCTTGTGCTGCTGGAGGGCAAAACGCTCGCCGACGGCGGAAGCATCGAGGTAAGAAAGTAAACCGGAGCCGGCGTTCCCATTTTGGAACGCCGGCTCCGGCTGTCTAAGAAGTTAAATTGTACAAGCAGCGTATTGTTCGGCTTATCCGATGAGGCTGCATACCAGATCGGTGTATTCGCCTGCGTTTTCGACCGGCAGACCGGCCATGAGCAGCGCCTGCGTGTAGAGAATCTTTACCAGATCCTCCGCCTTCTTCTCGTCCTGTGCAACTGCGATCTGCAGCTTCGCAAAAATCGGATGGTCGGCGTTCAGTTCGAGGATGCGGTCGGCCTTCATGCCGGCCTCGGGGTTCATGCGCTTGAAATATTTCTCCATTTCAAACGTCATGCCGCCGTCGGGGACGACGCTGACGGGATGGCTGCCCAGATTGTCGCTCAAGCGTACGTCCTTTACTTGCTCACCCAGCGTCTTTTTGACGAATTCAAGCGTCTGCTTCGATTTTTCGCTCTTTTCCTCGGCAGCTTTCTTTTCCTCTTCTGTTTCGAGGCCCAGATCACCAGCCGTAATGGCCTTGAGTTCTTTCTCCTGATACTTTGCCAGCGTTTGCGGTACGAAACCATCGACCTCATCGGTCATGAACAGCACATCGCAGCCCTTCTGCTGCAGCTTTTCCATCTGCGGCAGCTGGAGCAGCGCCTCGCGGCTCTCGCCGTTGGCATAGTAAATATACTTCTGATCCTCCGGCATGGCAGCGACGTATTCCTTGAGAGAGATCAGCTTGCCCTGCTTGCTCGACCAGTAGAGCAGCAGATCCTGAAGCGTTTCCTTCTTTGCGCCATAATCGGCCAGAACGCCGTACTTGATCTGCGGGCCGAAGGCTGCGAAGAACTTTTCGTATTTCTCACGGTCGTTGTCCATCAGCTTCTGCAGTTCGGTCTTGATCTTCTTTTCGAGGTTTCCTGCGATGAATTTCAGCTGACGGTCGTGCTGGAGCATCTCACGGGAAATATTCAGACTCAGATCCTGCGAATCGACCACGCCGCGCACGAAGCGGAAGCAGTCCGGCAGCAGATCAGCGCAGTTTTCCATGATCATCACGCCGGAGGAATACAGCTGCAGACCCTTCTTGAAGTCTTTGGTGTAGAAGTCATACGGCGCTTTCGCGGGGATGAACAGCAGGGCCTTGTATGTGACCGCACCTTCGACGTTCGCGTGGATGACGGCTAGCGGGTCTTCAAAGTCGAAGAACTTTTCCTTATAGAAATTGTTGTATTCCTCGTCAGTGACATCCTTTTTGTTCCGGTTCCAGATCGGAACCATGGAGTTGAGCGTCTCAACCTCGGTATACGTCTCATATTCGGGCTTGTCGCTCTTTTCCGTGCCCTCCTTCATGCGGCTCTTTTCAACCGCCATGCGGATGGGGTAGCGGATATAATCGGAATACTTGCGGACAAGGGATTGCAGTTCCCATGTTTTCAGGAAGCGGGAGTATTTTTCGTCGTCCGTGTCGGCCTTCAGCTGCATGATCACGTCCGTACCGGCGTTTGCACGCTCACACGGGGTCATGGTATAGCCGTCCGCGCCCTCGGATTCCCATTTCCAAGCCTCATCGGAGCCGTATTTCTTTGAAATGACGGTCACTTTGTCCGCAACCATGAACGCAGAATAGAAGCCTACGCCGAACTGGCCGATGATATCGGTGTCGGCGGCCTTTTCCTTGTCCAGCGCCTGCTTGAACTGCAGGCTGCCGGAGCGGCAGATCGTGCCGAGGTTGTTTTCCATCTCGTCCTTGTCCATGCCGATGCCGTTGTCGCTGACGGTCAGCGTGTGTGCAGCCTCGTCGGGCTTGAGTTCGATCGCAAAATCGCTGCGGCTGAGGCCGACGTTTTCATCGGTCAGTGCCTGATACGCCAGCTTGTCGATGGCGTCGGAGGCGTTGGAAATAATTTCACGCAGGAAAATCTCCTGATGCGTGTAAATGGAGTTTATCATGAGATCCAGCAAACGCTTGGATTCCGCTTTGAACTGTTTCTTTGCCATATTGAATGTCACGTCCTTTGCAGATTAGCACTCGTACTTCTTGAGTGCTAATTGTATTCTAGCACACTTTTCCTCGTTTGCAAGGGGTTTTTACAAAATTCATAAAGTGTTCATAGCGTCGGTTGATGCTATGCTGCAAAAAACCAGCAGCGCCCGCATGGGCACTGCTGATTTGAATTATGCCTTTGCCATCAGTTCGGCAGCGGGCATGAGGCCGCTGACGTCGGCCTGCGCCATGCTTCCTGCGTCAAACAGCGCTGCAACGTTCGGTTCGATCGGCAGCCGCGCGAGAACCGGCAGCGAGAATTGCAGCGCCAGTTCGTCCAGCTTGCTCTTTCCGAAGATCTCCACCTTTTTGCCGCAGTCCGGACACTGGAAATAGCTGTAGTTCTCCACAAAGCCATAGACCGGTACGTTCATCATCCGCGCCATGTTGACGGCCTTGGAGACGATCATGGACACGAGGC
>ENA-UONT01002065-UONT01002065.1-human-gut-metagenome-genome-assembly--contig:-CS20-NODE-2065-length-15072-cov-41.608843_pt1 | contig 15072 bp, 13 predicted proteins | sample MGYA00242459_ERZ724006 | MGnify/ENA metagenome assembly ERZ724006 | reverse complement strand
TGCGGTGTTGCCCTAAAAATAAATTGGAGTAGCAAAGCTTATGCGAACCATTGCCATCCCGCAGCTGTACTGCGGGGCATCCGGCAAAAAAGGAGCCTATAACCGGCAGGAGGTTGGCCTTGCACGGGCGTTTGCCGCCCTGGGCTGCCGGGCTGTTGTACTGTACCCGGACCCGGACGCCGCCCCCGAAGCTGTGACCAGCGAGGACCTGGAGCCCAATGTGCGCATCTATTATGTGCCGGCCCGCAAAGCCGGGGTCAGTGCCTTTTACCGCACCTGGCAGCCGCTGCTGAACGAGCATGTGGACGCCGTGCATGTGATGGGGGATAACGCCCTCGGCGTGCCGGGGCTGTACCGCTTTTGCCGGGATCACGATATCTTTTTCTACAGCCAGCTGGGGGCCATCAAAAGTACGTCCGAAAACCCGGTTGTGCGGGCTGTGATGGACCTTTTGTGCCGCCGCAACCTGGCTATCTACCGCAAAACCCCCACCTATGCCAAAACCCCCGCCGTGGCCGCCCAGCTGGAACAGCTGCATGTGCCATGCGCCGGGGTAATGCCCGTTGGGCTGGATACCGCCATCATCCCCAATGCAAATGGGGAAAAACATGAACTGCGGGAATTTTTGAAGCTGGACCCCAAAGCCAACTATCTTGTTTTTGTGGGGCGGCTGGATTCCTACAAGCGCCCGCTGGACCTGGTGCCGGTACTGGAAGCACTGCCCCGCAGCTGGAACGCGGTGGTCATCGGGCAGGGGAGCCTGACCGGGGAACTGCAGGATGCCCTGCGCACCCACAAGCTGGAAAACCGCTGTACCTGCATTCCCCAGCTGCCCAACGCAACCGTGCAGGCCTATTACCATGCCTGCGATGTGTTTGTGAACTTTAATGACGGCGAAATTTTTGGCATGAGCCTGCTGGAAGCCATGTATGCGGGCTGCCCGCCGGTTGCCCGCCATGCGCCGGGGCCGGATTTGATCATAGAGCCCGGCACCAGCGGCTATTTTGCCGATACCCCTGCCCAGTTTGCTGAGGCCATCCAGAAAGCAGCGGCGGACCCGGCCTGCGGCCACGCTGCCCAGCGCCGCGTGAATGAACATTTCCTGTGGGCAAACAGCGCCGAAACCGCCCTGGCCATGCTGGACAAACAAGGAGGAAACCGCCGTGGATAATGATGGAGCCTTGCTGGAGGTACTGCGCAATACCTATAAAGGGCTGCGCTTCCGGTGGAAATACCGCGGCCTGATCATTCTGCCCGCGGAACAGGGCAATGCGGCTGCTGCCGATGCCATCCGCACCGGGCAGCCATTTCTGTTCGGCCGCTGCGGTGCAACCGAGATGCGCACCGTGGCCGAATATTTGACCGGGAAATATACCGAGAAAACCAGGGGTGAGCTCAACACCCTGTCCGGTGTGTTTCCCACCGATGATAAAGCGCTGAACCGCTTCTGCAAGCTGTATACTTCCTGCGCTCAGGGGGCGGACCTGCTGGCGCTGTGGGATGTGGGGGCCGAGCGGCAGGTAATCGATGGCTGCCACGGCACCCGCTTTACCCAGCTGCGCGCGCTGGAACCATATTATTATGCCAACCCCTGGAGCGCCGCACTGGCCGGAAAGCATGTGCTGGTGGTACACCCCTTTGCGGATACCATCCGCGCCCAGTACCAAAAGCACGGGGAGCTGTTCACCAACGCCCCCGGCGGGGTAAACACTCTTCCGGAACTGGCCTCCCTGACCGTCATCCCGGCAGTGCAGGGCCTTGCCGGGCAGAAAACCGGGTATGATACCTGGTTTGATGCCCTTGCCGCAATGGAAAAACAGATGGATGCCTGCGATTATGAGGTTGCCATCATTGGCGCAGGTGCTTACGGCCTGCCGCTGGCTGCCCATGCGCGGGACACCGGCCATGTTGCCATCCAGATGAGCGGCGCTACGCAGCTGCTGTTTGGCATCAAGGGCCGCCGGTGGGACACCCACCCCCAAATCAGCAAGCTGTATAACCCTGCATGGGTGCGCCCCGCCCCCGCCGAACAGCCCGCCAACAAGCAGGCGGTGGAGGGTGGCAGCTACTGGTAGAACCTGCCCCCCCTAAAATTACGTTATAACAAACCGTCCGCCCGAATCCAGATGTGCAAAGGAGCCGTATCCATGAAGATCCTGATGATCAGCAACCACCTTGGCGTGCAAAGCGGGGTGCAGCGCTATGTGCAGAACCTTCTGCTCAATCTGGACCTTACCCGCTACCAGGTGGATCTGTTTGTCGGCCTTTGCCCGCCAGATCAAGCTTCGTGCGCGCCGGCACTGGAAGCAGCCGGGGTGCATATTATTGCGGTGCCGGACAATAAAAAAGCCCGTATCCGCGCACTGTACCAGCATCTGAAAACCCATAAGGATTACGATATCATCCATTACCATACTGCCAGCAAAATCGGCGCGCCCATCTGCGGTATGATGCGGGTGCTCTGCCCCCATGCCAAGATCATTGTGCACAGCCATATCGTTTACCCGCCCATGACGCTGACCTGGCGCGCCGCCCATCTGGTGTATCAGCTGTTTGCAGATTACTTTCTGGGCTGCGGCGTGGCTGCGGGCCGGTTTGTGTTTGGTGACCATATCGACCGCAGGCTGAACTTTTCCGTTGCCTGCAATGCGGTGGACCAAACCCGCTTTTACCCCAACGCCGCGGCGCGCACGGCAATCCGCGCCCAGTACGGCATTACCGGAACCGAGCGTCTGGCCGGGTTTGTAGGGCGGCTCAACCACCAGAAAAACCCGCTCTACCTCATCCGGGTGTTTGCGGCTATGGTTCAGCAGGACCCCCGCTGGAAGCTGCTGTTGGTGGGCGGCGGCGAGCAGGAACAGCCCATGCGGGAACTTGCCGCCCAGCTTGGCGTGGCGGACCGGGTGCTGTTTGCCGGGGTGCAGAACAATGTGCCCGACTATATGAATGCCTTTGACCTGTTTTTGCTGCCCAGTAACTTTGAAGGCAGCCCCGTTACCCTGGTGGAAGCCCAGGGCTGCGGCGTGCCCTGCCTGGCCTCCACCAATGTGCCGGGGGATGGCTCGGTGACCGAGCTGGTGCATTTCCTGCCGCTCAGTGCCCCGTTTGAAGAGTGGGCCAAAACGGCGGATTCCATTGCTCCCGGCGGGCCGCACGCGGACTATTGGCCCACGCTGGCCGCTGCCGGTTATGAGCTGAAAACCGCTGCACACCGCATGGAGCAGGTGTATGATAAAGTGGCAGGGGAGGGCGCACGATGATTTACGCCGAACTTTCCGGCGGGCTGGGCAACCAGATGTTTGTGTATGCCTTTGCCCGCGCCATGGGCCTGTGCTGCCAGGAGCCTGTCACTTTGATTGACCGGCAGGACTGGAAAACCGGCTCCCCGGCCCACACTGCATTGGCATTGCAGGCACTGCATATCAGCTCAGAGGTGCAGTTCATCACCAATGCAGGCTTTGCCAAGCAGCATCTGCCGGTGCAGAACGCCGCCAAGGCCCTGATGATCCGCCACGAACAGCGTGTGGGCCTGATGGACCGGGACTGGCACCCCTTTGAAGCCCACATGGCCCCTATGCTGAACGCCATCGGCCTGCATTTTGCGACTGAAGGCTTTACCCCTGCCAAGCGCGGTCACGCCAAAAACTTTCTGGCCTGGGGGTACTTCCAGGGGGCAGATTATTTTAAGGACCAAGCTGAAACTATCCGGGCGGAGCTGCTGCCCATTGAGAACCCGGAACACGGCTTTACCGCTGCGGCCGCCGCCTTTGCGCGGGAAATTGAGGCAAGCCCGTTCCCCGTCTGCCTGCATTGGCGCTGCGGGGACTATCTGCTGCCGCAGAACGCGGCCCTGCAGGTCTGCACGCCGGAGTATTACGCCGCCGCCTGCCGCACGGTGTGCCAAAGCCTGCCCCAGGCGGAACTGTTTGTCTTTTCAGACGACCCCGCCTATGTGCGGCAGCATCTGGACGCTGCGGGCCTGCCGGTGCATTACAGCACCGGGGCAAAAAGTGCCGCGGCGGACCTTGCCCTGATGCGCCGCTGCCGGGCGTTTGTGCTGAGCAACTCCACCTTCAGCTGGTGGGGGCAGTGGCTGGCCGGTGTGCCGGGCCGCTGTGTGATCGCGCCGGACCGCTGGTACGCCAACGGCAAAAAGACCGCCCTGTATGACCACGACTGGACATTGATCCCGACAAAGTAAAGGAAACAACTGCGATGGAACGCACAGGAAACATCACATTTTCGGTCATTGTGCCGGTGTATAATGTGCAGGCTTATCTTTCTGCCTGCGTCAAAAGCGTGGTGGAGCAGGCCGGCCCGGCGGACTGGGAGTGCATCCTGGTGGACGATGGCTCCACGGATGCCTGCCCCGCCATGTGTGATGCTTTTGCTCAGCTTTGCCCCGGCGTTACGGTCATCCACCGCTCTAACGGCGGGCTGGCCGCCGCGCGCAATACCGGCATCAAGGCCGCCAAGGGCAAGTGGCTGCTGTTTTTGGACAGCGACGATTACTGGCCGCCCCATATGCTGGAAAAGCTGCGCGCCGCCCTGGCCGCCGCACCAGGTTACCGCTGGTACGTCTGCCGCTATCTGGAGCAGGACGAAAGCCAGGGGATGGATGCCAGGCCTTATCCCGGCCCGGTGGAGCGGTTCACCCCCGGCCCGGATGCCGACCCCGATTACGCCGCCCGCGTGGCGCGGCTGTATGCCGCGGGTCACTGGGCGGTCTGGCGCTTTTGTATTGACCGGGAATTTCTGGTTAAGTATAACCTGCTTTTCTGGAATGAGGTCCGCTGGGCGGAGGATTATCCCTTTGACCTGGTGCTGGCCGGTGCCTGCCCCAAGCTGTATTACCTGGATGTGGAGCTGGTGGTCTACCGCGCCAACCGGGCGGGCAGCCTGTTGAACGCGGGCCTTGCCAAACATTTTGCGGGCATCGCGGCGGTCATCCACCGGTTTGAAAAAATGTTCGCCGCGCCGGACTGCCCCTGGATCCCGGCGGAGCAAGCCGAGATCTGGCGGCGCACCGCCAATGTGTTCTGGCCGCAGGCCCGCGGCGCAGCCTGCCGTGATGCCGAGGTACGCGCCGCCTGTGCCCCCGGCCTGACCGCCTGCAAAGCACTCTGGAAACTGGGGGACGAGAACACCCGCCCGGACTGGAAGCTGTTTGCCTTCCTCCTCAACCATTTCGGCCCCCGCTTTGCCCTTTGGGCGGCCGGGCTGCTGAAACGGAAATAAAGCTCTGCACCCATTGTAGGGGGCGGCGTCCCCGATGCCCCATGAACCTCTGCCGTAAATGCCGGTTTCGGCTCCATGCCCCGTAGGGTAGGGTCACTCGACCCCGCCGCCTTTCCGCGCCTTGACCCTATCAAAACACCTAGGAGAACACCTGATTGCGTACACAAAAAACAATTTTGAACCTGGTCTATGCGCTGGGGTCCAGCCTGCTGCTGATGTTGCTGGGCTTTGCCACGCGGCGGCTGCTGGTATTTAACTTTGGCAACGATATCACCGCCGCATCCCAGGTGGTGGATAAGCTGTTCAACTTTTTCTCCATCGCGGAATTCGGTGTTGGCAGCGTCATCAGCTACCGCCTGTATGAACAGATCGCCGCCAAGGATACCGAGAAGATCAGCAAATATATGTCCATGTATAAATGGGCATACCGCGCCGTGGGTGTGGTTATCTGCGTGCTGGCGGGCATCGGGGCGCTGGCCCTGCCGTGGATCATGCCCGGCGTGGCCAGCATCCAGACGGCCTATACCGTTTACCTGCTCAACACCATCTCCACGCTGTCGGGCTATTTCCTTGTCACCCGGCGGCTGATGTACACCTGCACCCAGCAGGGGTACCTGTGTACCCGCATCGACTTCTGCTTTAATGTTGCCAACTATCTGGCCCGCATTGCCATTGCGCTGTGGCTGCCAAACTATATTTTGTATTTCGGCGTCAGCATCCTGTTCAACACCGGTGCCAACCTGGTGGTGGCAGCGCGGTATAAAAAGGACTTCCCCGAACTGCACGAGGTCAAGGTTACTTTGCGGGATTTCAAGGATCTTGGCATCTTCCATGACCTCAAGTATTACCTGGTTCACCGCCTGTCCAACACCATTTACGGCTCGTCCGATACCATCGTCACCAGCCGTATGGCGGGCAGCGCTATGACGGCTAACCTTGGCAACTATACCACCGTGTCGGACAGCGCCACCAACATCGGCAATAAAATCATGGACAGCTTTGCCGCAGCCATCGGCAATATCGTGTACGATAAATCCGCCACGGCCAACGCCCATGATAAACAGGTGTTCTGGGGGCTGGATCTGTTCAGCTATTTTTTCGGCAGCTTTGTGGCAACGGCATATCTCTGCCTGTTCCAGCCGTTTATCAGCCTGTGGATGGGCAGTGACCGCCTGCTGCCGCTGGGCTTTGTTATTGTGTTCAGCCTGAACGAATATGTGGGATGGAACCACCGGATGCTCGGCTCCTACCGCGCCGTGCTGGGCCACTTTGAGCAGGACCAGTGGTTCATGGTCGCCTCTGCTGCCACAAACCTGATTCTAAGCTTTGCACTCTTCCCGGCGTTTGGCATTACCGGCATTGTGGCGGCTACCGTTGTGGCCCACTGCATCATGTGGGTGGGGCGCGGCATTGTGGTTTGCCGCCAGTATATGCGCGGCAGCGGCTGGCGCTACCTGCGGGTGCAGGCGGTGCATCTTGTCACCCTTGTGGTACTTATGGCAGGCAGCTACCGCGTGTGCGCCCTGCTGCCCGGCGGTATTCTGGGGCTGCTGGGGCGGGCTGTTGTGGTCTGCATCCTGCCCAACCTGCTGAACCTTGCGTTTTATATCTGGACCAGCGATGCCGCCTATCTGCGCACCCAGGCTGGCCGCCTTTGGCAAAAAATTACCCATCGTTAAGGGGGAAACACAACATGGCAACCATTGGCATGCTGTATATCTGCACCGGCAAATACACCGTGTTCTGGCCGGAATTTTATGAAACTTTCAGCCGGAACTTTTTACCCGGCTGCAAAAAAGAATATTTTATCTTTACCGATGCACCGTCCATCGCTCACGAGGATGACCCCGCTGTGCACCGCATTGACCAGCCCGCCTATGACTGGCCGCTGAGCACTATGAAGCGCTTTGCGATTTTCCTAACCCAGGAAAAGGCGTTGGAACAGCTGGATTATCTCTTCTTTTTCAACGCCAACCTGACCTGCCGGGAGGTCATTACCCCGGAAGAATTTTTGCCCCGTCCGCAGCAGGGGGAACAGTTGCTGCTGGTCCAGCAGCCGGGGTTCTGGAACAAAAAGCCGATGTTTTACAGCTATGACCGCAACCCCAGATGTACGGCCTATATCCCGTACAACTGCGGGCGGGACTATGTTTCCGGCGGGCTGAACGGCGGTACCTCCGCGGCATTCCTGGCCATGTGCAAAGAGCTGGACCGCCGCACAGAGCAGGATATCCGCAACGGCGTGGTGCCCCTGTGGCATGACGAAAGCCAGCTGAACCGCTATGCCGCCGAACACCCCGGCAGCTACCGCCTGCTGACCCCTGCTTACTGGTACCCGGAAGGCTGGCAGATGCCCTTTGAGCAAAAAATTATTGTGCGCAATAAATCCCGCTACTTTGATGTGGCGGCGGTCAAACACCATTCTCAGCACACCCGCAGCTGGCTGCAATGCAAATGGGAAGCCTTTTGCGAAAACTACCTGCCGTATTTGCTGTGCGCAAGGGACAAACTGCTGCAAAAACACCTGTAACCTAATTAGTAATTAGAAATTGCAGAACTCCCGTAGGGGCGCACATTGTGCGCCCGTCGCTTTGCCTTACATGAAATCAAACAATAGAGGAGGGGCGGCCTATGCCGCAAAAAAATGCACAGGACCGCCTGTGGAAAATTTTAACCCCGGTGCTGCTGGTTCTGGCGGTTCTCGCCATGGCCAAAACGCTGTTTGTGGGGCTGGAAATTGATGAAGAATATGCGTTCTCCCTGGGCTTCCGCCTGGTAAAGGGGGACCGGCTGTTTTATACCATGTGGGAGCCGCACCAGCTTTCGGCCTTACCGGCAACGCTGGTGCTGGCGCTGTATACCGCCATTGCAGGCACAACCACCGGGGCGCTGCTGTTTGTGCGCGCTGTGGTGCTGGTCTGCAAAGCGGCCATGAGCGCGGTATTTTACCGCGATTTCAAGCAGACCATTGGCCGCCATGGGGCGCTGCTGAGCGCGGTGGTGCTGTTTGTCTATACCCCCAAGTGGTTCCTGGGGCCGGATTATATCAGCCAGCAGTTCCACTTCACCGTGGCGGCATTTTTGTGCTTTTACCATTATTACACCCATGGTTTCCGCCGCCCATGGCTGGTGGTGTTGGGGGCGGTGTGCGCCTGCTTCAGCTTTCTGGCGTTCCCGCAAAGCGCGCTGGCGGCAGCGGTACTCTTTATCGGCATGGTGTTGCTGGGCCGCCGCGGCAAGGAGCCGACGATCTGTAAGATCCCCCGCGGCGCGGTGCTGTTTGTGCTGGGCTGTATGGCCTGTGCGGCAGCGTTTCTGGCGTATGTGCTGCCCGGCATGGGGCTTACCGTGTTTTTGCAGCGCGTCAGCCTGATCCTGAACGACCCGCAGTATGATTTTACCACAAGCCAGCGGCTGGCCCTGTTGGCAAGCCAGGCACTGAACACCGCCAAATTCCTGGCAAAGCCGCTGGCCGCCAGCGTGGTGCTCTGTCTGCTGTGGTGGGCCAAAACCCGCCAAAAACGGGATTGGACCGGCCTTGCCCTGAACCTTTGGGCCATTCTGGCGGCCCTGCTCTGCGTGGTGCGCGCTGTGGCGGACTCCAGCTCCGATGAGCGCTACTTTATGCCGGCGCTGGTGCTGGCGGCGGCCTGGGCGTTCCGCAAGGGGCGCGGCACAGCGCGGGAGCCGCTGTTCTGGCTGGGCTTTCTGCCGGGCATAGCGGCGTATGCGTTCATTCTGCGCTCTACGCTGCTGGGCTTTTCGGCTACCTTTATGTATCTGACCTGGCCCGCGCTCTGCGGCTGCTTTGCCATGTTGGCGTGCAGACAGGAGAATCCGGAACAGGAAAAGCTACCCCAGGGCCAGTGTGTGCTGGCGGCGCTGCTGGTATTTTTGCTGGTGTGCCGGTTCTGGTGCGTTCTGGTAACGGGTTGGAAGCCTGCCAATGTGGCAACAGCCAACCTGAAGCAGATCACCGCAGGCCCCGCCGCAGGGACCTGGGCGGACGAAAAAGCCGCCGATATGCAGATGGCCCTGTACGAAGCGCTGGAACCCTTTGCGGGCAAGCAGGTGCTGCAGGCTATTGGCGAGCAGCACGGCCTTGGCTTTATGATGGCGGGAGGAACCTTGACCATCGGTCAGGCGTCCGTCATCTCCGGTACCGACAGCGACCCGCGGTTCATCCAGTATTATGAGGAACTGCCCGAGAAGCGTCCCGATGTGATCTTGTACGATGAAGCCGAAGTGCGCGATATGGCCGCGTTCCATGCCTGGATCGAAGAAAACTTTACCATCACCGCCCGCTACCCCGTCACCCACGGCACCGCCCACCTGCAAGTGCTGGTAATTGATTGAGCTTTCCACAAGCACAGGAAAAAATGTGGAAAGTTTGCGGGCATTTGCAAGGGAAACGACCCCACTATTATTTTTGAGCCGCGCGCCGCGCGGCGGTCCACCAACATTATTCTTTATTCTCTATTCATTATTCATTCAAATCGCATGATTCGCCTGGCAATCATGCGATTTCGTTTGACCCCCCGCCCCAAATATAGTATTCTATAATCAATCAAAATATCTTGTTCAGGAGGCTTGCCCTATGCCGGAACGCTTTCTTGTTTTTATCCCTGCCTATAACTGTGAAAAACAGGTGCCCCGTGTGCTGAACCAGCTGCTGGACGGTCAGGTGGCCGCTATGGTCACCGAGTGCATCGTGGTCAATAACCGCTCCACCGACGGCACAGAAGCCGCCGTGCAAAGCTGGATGCAGGCCCACCCGCAGGCCCCGGTCCGCCTGCTGCGCAACGACCAGAACTATGGCCTGGGCGGCAGCCATAAAGTGGCATTCCAGTACGCCGTTCAGCATAACTTCGACTACCTGATTGTGCTGCATGGCGACGACCAGGGCGATATCCGCGATGTGCTGCCCCTGGTACACAGCGGCCGCCACCGTAAGTATGATTGCTGCCTTGGCTCCCGTTTTATGCCGGAAAGCCGCATCAAGGGCTACAGCACTCTGCGTGTGGTGGGCAACTATGGCTTTAACTGGCTGTTCAGCCTGGTGGCCGGGCACAAGATCACCGACCTGGGCAGCGGCCTGAACCTGTACGCAGTGCCACCGCTGGCAAACGGTTATTATAAAAAATTTCCGGATACGTTGTATTTTAATGACTGCATGATCCTGGCCCTCTGCCACCTCAAGCAGAAAGTCCTTTTCTTCCCCATCAGCTGGCGGGAGGAAGACCAGGTATCCAACAACAAACTGACCAGCTTTGGCGTCAGCCTGCTCAAACTGTGCGGGCGTTACCTGAAAAACAAAAACGAGTTTGTGACCCGCGAATGGCGGGAAAAACCGATCGAAGAATATACAAGCACCATCATTGCTTCCAATCTGTAAAGGGGGATGTTGATTATGAAGGTTCTGGTAACGGGTGCTGCCGGGTTTATCGGCGGCCAGCTTATGCATGCATTGTGGAAAAACGGCCATACCGCCGTTGGTGTGGATAACTACAGCTATGGCAGCGCCGATAACCTGCATTTTGACGACCATGATTTTTCCGCCGATGTCATCAAGATGGATATCCGCGATAAAGAGGGCATGAAAGCCCTGTTTGAGCAGGAAAAGTTTGATATCGTCTATAACATTGCGGGCATTGCCCCCCTGCCGGACTGCCAGAGCGACCCGGTGGAGGCCGTCAGCGTCAACACGCTGGGCCTTGTCAACGTGCTGGAAAACGCCCGCCGCACCGGTGTTAAGCATGTCATTCAGGCATCCACCAACGCGATGTACGAGAATGAAACCGAGTTCCCGACCGTGGAATCCAAGTTCAACCCGCCCACGCTGATCTATCCCAACACCAAATACTGCGGCGAGCGGTTCTGCCAGAGCTTTGCCGATACCTACGGCATGAACATCACCTGCCTGCGCTTTGCCAACGTTTACGGCCCGCACATTGACTGCCTGCGCAAGCAGCCGCCGTTTGTGGGCTATATGATCCGCGAGCTGTACTATGACCGCGTGCCGGAGTTCCACTCTGACGGCAACCAGCGCCGCGATTATATCTATGTGGATGACCTTATCGACCTGGCCATGCGCGTGTGGGATCAGCCGGGCTTTGATGCCGTCAACGTTTCCAGCAACAAGAACTACTCCGTCCGCGAACTGTACGCCACGGCCTGCGATCTGATGGGCAAGCAGATCGAAGCCAAATACTGCCCGTCCAGCCATTACTGGGCCAAGTACCCGGAGCTGTACGGCGGCGCTTACGGCATCAAGCCGGAAGTTCTGGACCACGAAGTCAACAAGTATTCCCTGTGCGATAACACCCACGCCAAAGAGTGCTATGGCTGGGAACCGAAGATCGACATCCGCGAAGGCCTGCGCCGCGTGATCGAGAACGAGTGCGCCATGCTGGCTGCCCGCGATGCGAAAGGGGAATAACATGGCAAAGCTGCACCTTGTAATGCCGATGGCCGGGCGCGGCAGCCGCTTTTTTGAAAACGGCTTTGTGATGCCCAAGCCCCTGATCGAGATCAACGGCCGCCCGTTTTTCTATTGGGCAACCCAGAGCATTGCCAAATTTGTGGACTGTGCCGATATCACCTTTGTGGTGCTGGAGGAGCATATCCGCGACCATGCCATTGACCGGGAAATCAAAACCTATTACCCCGATGCCAAAATCGTGGCCCTGCCCGAAGTGACGGAGGGCGCCGCCATCACCGCCCTGCGCGGGACGGAAAGCCTGCCGGACGATGAGCCGCTGCTCTTTAATGACTGCGACCACCTGTTCCTCTGCAAGCCGTTCAATGAGTTTTGCAAGGCGGGCGATTTTGCCAACGGCCCGGACGGCGCACTGCTGACCTTTGCCAGCGACTCCCCGGCCTACAGCTACCTGCAATATGGGGCCGACGGCAGGGTGTGCCACACGGTGGAAAAGCAGGTCGTCAGCCATGATGCCATCTGCGGGGCGTATTACTTCAAAAATAAGCAGCTCTATGCTTCCGCCTGTGCAGAGTACCTGCACCACTGCGATTATAAAGAATTTTTTGTTTCCGGCATTTACAACGTGCTGGCCGCCCGCGGGGCGGACCTGCGCGGATTTGCAACTGATCTGCACCTGCCCTTTGGCACCCCGGCGGAGTATGCCCAGGCGGAACAGGAAGCCAACAAGGCCGCGTTTGAAATGCTGATGTAAAATCCCCCCAATAAACTAACTGATTCAGGTGACCGCCGATGCAACCTTTCGGAACCATTTTATTATTGCTGCTTGCCTCCGCGGCATTGGTGCTGCTGGGGCATGTGTTCCGCCTGCTCCGGTGGGAACAGTTCATCCGCATTTATGAATACCCCCAGCGCCGCAGCCTGCTGCGCGCCATGGCCGGGGGCTATGCCGTCAACTTTCTGCTGCCATTCCATGTGGGCGATTTTCTGCGCGCCGCTCTGGCTGGCCGCAAAATGAAAACCGGAACAGGCTTTGCTTTTGCCACTGTCATCATGGATCGCTTTCTGGATGTGTGGGTGGTGGCGCTGCTGTTCGGCGGGTTCCGGCTGGCCGGGCTGGGCGGCGCTGCGGTTTTGGGCGCAGCGCGGTATTATCTGGTTTTTGCGCTGCTTCTGGCCGCCGCCCTGGTGCTGGTGGTGCTGCTGCGGGATCTGCTCAAGCGGTGTTGCCTGGCCGTGTGCAGCATTTTCAATGATACCATCAAGCTGGACGGCCTTGTGTTCTGCTGGAGTCTCATCAATACCTTCAAGGATCTGCGCCGCGTCAACCTGTGGCGGCTGCTGCTCAATACGGTTCTCATGTGGGGGGCCTACCTTGCTTCTTACGCGGTGCTGGGGCAGGCAATCATTGCCTGCGGCGGCGCTGGCGGTAGCTTTGGCTTGGTGGAAGTGTTCAACATGCTGTTCGGCGTCAAGAGCGTGGATGTGACCAGCCTTGGCGTGGCGGGCTCCCTCGGTTTGAGCGATGCCGCCCGTGGGCTGGTGATCGCCTGGTTCCTGCTGCCGCTGGCGGTTATGTTTGCGGCACCTCTTTTGCCGGAACATCTGCGCGCCGCCCTGAACGGTGCAGCGGAGCCGATCGCCAACCGGGAAGCCGGGCAGGAAAACTACCTGAACCTGCTGCCCCAGGTGGACCCGCGGGACCGCGGCGCATTCCTCAACCAGTATTTCAGCCTGCAGAACAAAGCCTATGTGGCCAAGTTCATTGAGATCAACCAGAACATTACCATTTTGCAGGATTATTCCGCCGGTTCCAACGCAACTACCATGCTGTGTACCGATGGTGCCGCGACCTTTTACCGCAAATACGCCTTTGGCGCGGACGGTGCCAAACTGGCCGAACAGCTGGCTTGGCTGCGCCGCAATGCCGCCCGCCTGCCGCTGTGCGAAATTCTGCGCGAGGGCACCGGCGAAGGCTACTGCTGGTATGATATGACCTATTCCGGCAGCGCGGTGGGGCTGTTCCGCTATATCCATTCCAACCCGCCGGGAAAAAGCGCAGCCATCCTGCGCAGTGTGCTGCGGGCACTGGATGAACAGCTCTACCGCCCCACAGCCCGCCCGGCGGATCCCGAAAAAATAGAGGAATACCTGAACAAAAAGATGGATGCCAATCTGGAAAAGATCCGGGACGCCCGCATCCTGAAAGAACTGTGGAACTATGACCGCATCTGGATCAATGGCCGCAGCTACCGCAACCTGAAAGAGCTGGGCCGCCTGTTTGACCACAATGCGCTGCGTACCCTGTTTGCCGCAGACCCCGTGGCGGATATCCACGGCGATCTGACGGTGGAAAACATCATCTGCCGCACCGATGTGGAGAACCCCGATAAAGCGTGGTACATCATTGACCCCAACACCGGCAATCTGCACGACAGCCCCTACCTGGATTACGGCAAACTGCTGCAAAGCCTGCACGGCGGCTATGAGTTCATGATGATGACCCCGCGCTGCACTGTGCAGGAAAACCACATTGACTTCCAGCTGACCCGCTCCGCCGCCTATGATACGCTGTTTGAAGCGGTCTGCGATGACCTGCGTGCCCGCTGCGGCGCGGCAGGGCTGCACAGTATCCTGGCGCACGAGCTCATCCACTGGCTGCGCCTGATGCCCTACAAGCTCAACAAAGATAAAAAGCGTGCCCCCATGTTCTATGCTGGGCTTGTCATGGTGGCCAACGACCTAAACACATGGGAAAACGAGGGAAAGTTTGATGAAAAAGCAAGGACTGATCGCCGTTGATCTGGACGGCACATTGATTGATACGGTTGCCGTCAACGCTGAAAGCTACCGCCGTGCGCTGGAGTCGTTCGGCTTTACGTTGGATTATGATTACTATGCCGCTTACTGCAACGGCAGGCATTACCGCGCCTTTTTGCAGCCGCTGATGGGCGGCAGCCCCTCTGCCGAGGATGTGGAGCGGGTGCATGACCTGAAAAAGCAGTATTACGCTGCCAACATGGACATAGCCCGCAAAAACGAGGCACTGTTTGTCATCTTGGAAGCTCTGCGCCCCACCCATTACCTGGCCGTGATTACCACAGGAAGCCGCCAGAACGCAACGGAAATGCTGGACCACTTTCACTGCACTGACTGGTTTGACCTGATCCTGACCCAGGAAGATGTGGTCAACAATAAGCCGGACCCGGAGGGCTACCTGAAAGCCATGGCCCACTTTGGCGTGGACGCCGCCCATACCATGATCTTTGAGGACAGCGCCACCGGCCTTGCCGCCGCCCGCGCCACCGGAGCCAGCGTGTTTGCGTGCAATCAGTTTTGACCTAAGGCAACACCGCACAATTCCCGCCTTACGGCTTAAGCACCGCTCCGACGGC
>ENA-UONT01002048-UONT01002048.1-human-gut-metagenome-genome-assembly--contig:-CS20-NODE-2048-length-15120-cov-6.814072_pt1 | contig 15120 bp, 10 predicted proteins | sample MGYA00242459_ERZ724006 | MGnify/ENA metagenome assembly ERZ724006 | reverse complement strand
TTGTATCTTTACGGCCGGTAGTGAGAACTATTGGAAAGCCGCGACCAATTCAATTTCCGTCCGGCATATGTTTGAACGCAGGGTCTCTTTCTATCCGTCCGGCTTTGATAAAGACGGCTATTTGTTTACGAACACCTATTTAGGAGATTACCCGATGTTCCTGCCCGGAGGAAAGGAACAGATCGCCGGTGAATATCAACCCGGGTGGATGTTGCTTTCGTATGGAAAAAAAGTGAGCGTATCTTCTTCGCTGGAAGGTTATCCGGCAGAAAATATAGTGGATGAGGACGCCCGTACGGCTTGGGTCGCCCAATCGAACCGTGACATGGAGTGGGCACAAGTAGATTTGCAACGGCTTTCGTCTATCCATGCTATTCAGGTGAATTTCGATGAATACGGGGCTAATCAAAAAGGTGCTGTCTCCGGAGTTTACCAGAGCTATCTGATTTACGCTTCGGTAAATGGCGAAGATTGGTCTTTGGTGGTGGACTATGGTACAAAGAAAACAGACACTCCTCATGATTATATCGAATTTGAAGAACCGTTCAAAGCCCGGTATATCAAGTTGCAAAACAAGGAGTATATGGTGTCGGAAAATTTTTCCGTACGCGATTTGAGAATTTTTGGAAAAGGTCAGGGGAGTACTCCGCGTGCCGTAAATGATTTCACGGTGGAAAGGGATGAGGCCGATCCATGCAAGGCGCGTCTTTGTTGGGAGGCTGTTCCGGATGCTCAGGGGTATATTGTCCGCTACGGAATAGCCGGAGACAAGTTGTATAATAATTTCCAGGTGATGGGAGAAAATACATTGGAAATCGGAAGTCAGAATAAAGGGGTTGCTTATTACTTTACGATAGATGCCTATAATGAGAACGGTATTACTCGGACTTCCCGGATAAAAGTTTGCCGTTAATCAACAGACTTCTTTTTACCTCTTCAGCTTTCCCACAAACATCAGGTTATTGTCGTTCTCATGGAGCGTAGTGGCCAATTCTTTCAGTTGGGCTTTCGCTTCGGGAGGACATTTGCCGGAGGAGAGATGGGCTTCGATCATTTCCTGAAGTGCAGCCGGTTCGACATTGAAAATGAATCTGCCCTTGTTGAAGCGGTTGTTCGGATTGGGAATCGGGAGATTCCCGTAGAAGTCGTTGACCAGGTGATATTGGGAAGATGACATTTTCATCTTATCTACCAGTATGTCTCCTCCGGGTGTGAACCGGCCTTTATCCCAAGTGTAGTAGTGGATGAGGATATGGTTGGGCAGTTCCGTGTAGATATGGATAGGTTTTTGAGCAAAACCGGGGAAGTTCATCGTGAAACGGGGGATCAGCTTGTTTGCTTCCGTATCGTATGTGAAAGTCGTGTCGATGCCGGTATAAAAGAAGTCGAATGTCCCGGTATTCCGGTAGGAAAATATCTCATTGTCGAAATTTCCTGCCAACATATAGTCGAGTGCCGGTATTTGTGATAGGATGTTCCCGTTCGTGTCCATCCGGAAAGCGATCGGCGTCCCTTCTTCAAAAGGCATGTGTACGACCGAGAGCGTACCGTCGGCATTGACCTCGATTTTCGGTTTGTTGATTTGTCCGGGAAGATTGATATCTTTTATCCATTTCCCGTCAAGGCCGTACATCATGATTTTCTTCCCATAAAAGAGAGAGAGGAATATATGGCCGCCTCGTTCGTCGATACTCCCGTCGTAGATAGTCACCGGATACTCGCCCGGTCCGTTTCCCATTGCACCTATGTTGCAGAGGAATTTTCCGTCCTTGTCGTATAGCTTGACCACGTTGGATTGCTGTCGTACGCAAATGTAGTTATCGCTCACCTCGATCCACCAGGCCTTGAACAGGGCCTCGTCGGAGGTTTCAAAACGCACGATCCGGCAATCTTCGACCAGTTCGCTAAGTGGGATATCAATCGTATCGCCTGCCGCTTTCAGGTCGCAGATGTAAAGCGGGCCGTCCGGGTTTTCGATTATCCTGACACTGCCGTCGTCAGTTACCAACGATTTCGGAACGGAGGAATTACAACTTGCAAGGCTTGCCAGAAGGAAAACGATAGCGGGAAGGAATGCTTTTGTTTTCATATTCACGTAGATTTAAGTGATTATAAAAACAAAAGTATGAATAATTCGTAGATACGAACTATTCATACTTATATAATAATTAAATGATTAATGTAAATTAACGGATGAACAACAGTTCCCTATATTTCGGCAGCGGCCACATCTGGTTATCGACCATCAGCTCCAGGTCGTCGATGTGGCTACGGATTTCGTCCAGATAGGGAGCGACGGTATCATGGTAAGCGATTGCTTTGGTACGCAAATCCGTGATACGGTTTGCTTTTTTGCGGGCTTCCACCATTTCGTCCACCATGCGAGTGACGGAACAGATATGTCCGGCAATCTTGCGAACCAGGCGTCGGGGCTCTTCCGACATATCGTCATATTCCGGATATCCGCCGAAAGTCTCTTTCAGTTTGGCGATGTTGTCCAATAGCAATGACTGGTAGCGGACGGCAACCGGGATGATATGGTTGAGCGATAGGTCGCCAAGGACACGAGCTTCGATCTGTACCTTTTTGATATAGATTTCCCATTTCACTTCGTTGCGGGCTTCCAATTCCTTTTCGCTCAGTACACCCGTTTCCTTGAACATCCGGATAACTTCCGGTTTCAGGTAAGCATCGTATTGTAATGGAACGCTGTTTTCGCAATCCAGGCCGCGGCGGGCAGCTTCTTCCTTCCATTCGTCGCCGTAGCCGTTCCCGTCGAAACGGATCGGTTTGGATTCCTTGATATAGGCTTTCAGCACTTCGAAGATGGCGGCCTCCTTGCTCTTACCTTCGGCACGCAAGGCTTCGACATCCTGTTTGAACTGGCGGAGCTGGTAGGCTACGGCAGAGTTCAGTGCCAACATCGCTGAACCGCAGTTGGCCGACGATCCCAATGCACGGAATTCGAAACGGTTTCCGGTGAAAGCAAAAGGAGAGGTGCGGTTACGGTCCGTATTGTCTAACAGCAGTTCAGGGATCTGTCCGAAGCCGAGATGCAGGCGTTTCTTGTCGTCCACCTCGATAGCGTCTTCGATGGAACAGTTCTCGAACTTGTCCAGAATTTCGGTGATCTGTGTTCCTAAGAAGGATGAGATGATGGCGGGAGGCGCTTCGTTGGCGCCCAGGCGGTGCGCGTTGGTAGCCGAAGCGATACTGGCTTTCAGCAAGGCGTTGTATTTATAAACGGCCATCAGCGAGTTGACCACGAATGTAATGAAACGCAGGTTGTCTTCCCGGTCCTTTCCCGGAGAGAAGAGGTTGATGCCCGTATCGGTTCCCATCGACCAGTTGCAGTGCTTACCCGAACCGTTCACACCCATAAAAGGCTTTTCGTGGAGCAGCACGCGGAAGTTGTGGCGGCGGGAAACACGTTTCATCACTGACATCAACAACTGGTTATGGTCGTTGGCGAGGTTGCATTCCTCGTAAATAGGCGCTAGCTCGAACTGGTTCGGGGCAACCTCGTTATGGCGTGTCTTGACCGGGATGCCCAACTTGTAGCATTCTGTTTCCAGGTCTTTCATAAACTCCTGTACACGGGAGGGAATGGCTCCGAAATAGTGGTCGTCCAATTGCTGGTTCTTCGCGCTTTCGTGTCCTAAGAGAGTACGTTCCGTCAGCGACAGGTCGGGACGGGCGGAATAGAGGTCTTCGTCTACCAGGAAATACTCCTGTTCCCAACCTAAATAGGTGATGACTTTATTGACGTCTTCGTTGAAATAATGGCAGACATCTTTGGCAGCCTTGTTCAAGGCTTCGATGGAGCGGATCAGCGGGGTCTTGTAGTCCAGCGCTTCACCGGTATAGGCGATGAATACGGTCGGGATACACAAGGTGTCGTCTACGATAAACGCAGGTGAGGAGGGGTCCCAGGCCGAATAGCCGCGGGCTTCGAACGTGTTGCGCAATCCGCCGTTGGGGAAGCTGGATGCGTCCGGCTCCTGTTGTGCGAGCAGCTTGCCGCTGAATTCTTCGATCATGCCGCCGCCGCCGTCATGTTCGACGAATGCGTCGTGCTTTTCGGCTGTCCCGTCGGTAAGAGGCTGGAACCAGTGTGTGTAATGTGTGACTCCTTTTTCCAGTGCCCACATACGCATGCCGGCAGCCACATGATTGGCTATTTCGCGGTCGATAGGGGTTCCGTTGTCGATGGCATGGGTCAGGGCTTTGTAGGTTTCCTTGGAGAGATACTTTTGCATTGCCTTCCGGTTGAAGACGTTCTCACCATAATATTCGGATACTTTCTGATTGGGAGTAATGGCTTCCACTGCCTTTCGGTTGGATGCTTTCTCCACTGCATTGAAGCGTGAGATTGACATACAGATTGTTTTTATGTTATACCGGCTGCAAAGATACATGCAATTCTCCATGAATGCTTTCATCCGGTAGTTAAAAATAGATGAGTAGGAAACGATTTGTCCCGGCGCATCCCGTTCGGCAATGCACCAGCTTCTCTAAAGCTATGCATTAGGTTGCGTAACCCATAGCTTTAGCCTTCATAAAGCATAGCTTTACGGTAGCCTTTTTGGGGTGTCTGTCCTTTCGAATGAGGGCGTAAATGAAGATTCAAACATTTCATCGCGTGGGATAAATAAAAAAGGTGTATTAAGAAATGCTATTATTGATTATCAGTGATTTATGGTGATAGGTGATAGGTAAAACCCCGTTTCTGTAAAAGTTTAGGAAAAATGAATTAAAAAACGCCGCCTTTAAGGTGACGTTTTTTAATTCAAACTCAGAAAAGTTTTACAAAAAGGCCTTTTCACCTATCACCTATCACCCGATCAGAACAAACTCCAGGCTACTGTCAATCCTGCCATGACGATCGCTACCATGCTCATCAGCTTGATCAGGATGTTGAGGCTGGGACCGGAGGTGTCTTTGAACGGGTCGCCGACCGTATCGCCTACGACTGTCGCCTTATGGGCTTCGCTGCCCTTGCCACCGTGGTTTCCTTCTTCGATATGTTTCTTGGCGTTGTCCCAGGCGCCTCCCGAATTGGCCATGAAGATCGCCAGTACGAACCCGGTGCTCAGGCCGCCGATCAGCAGTCCGACCACTCCTGTTACTCCGAATATCAGACCGGTGAGGATCGGTGCGATGATGGCTAACAGGGAAGGGGTCACCATCTCGTGCTGCGCCCCTTTTGTCGAGATGGCCACGCAACGGGCGTAATCGGGTTCGGCTTTTCCTGTTAGTATTCCGGGGATTTCACGGAACTGGCGGCGTACTTCCTCCACCATGTGTCCGGCTGCCCGTCCGACTGCATTCATTGTCAACCCGCAGAACATGAAAGCCATCATGGAGCCGAGGAACATCCCCGCCAACACCTTCGGGTTCATAAGTGTGACATCATAATAGATCATAAAGTCGGAGAAAGAGGCTTTTGATACCTCGATGGCTTTGCCGTCGGAAAATGTCAGGACTGTTTCGCCCAACCGGAGCAAGCCTATTTTAATCTCTTCCACGTAAGAAGCCAGCAAAGCCAAGCCAGTCAAGGCTGCCGAGCCGATCGCAAACCCTTTGCCTGTTGCGGCGGTCGTGTTGCCTAAGGAGTCGAGCGCATCCGTACGTTTGCGTACTTCTTTGCCCAAGCCGGACATTTCCGCATTGCCGCCGGCATTGTCGGCAATCGGCCCGTAAGCGTCCGTAGCCAAAGTGATCCCTAATGTCGAGAGCATCCCGACGGCGGCGATGCCGATGCCGTACAACCCCATCCCTACATTGTTGAAATCGAAGCCGGAAGCAAAAAGGAACGAACAGATGATCCCGGCTACTACGGCCAGTACCGGAATGGCGGTCGATAGCATGCCAAGCCCCAAGCCGGAGATAATCACCGTTGCCGGTCCGGTCAGTCCGGCCTCTGAAACCCGCTGGGTGGGCTTATAAGACTGGGAAGTATAGTATTCCGTCGATTGGCCGATCACGATCCCTACCAACAATCCGATTATGACCGAACAACTGATCCAGAACCAATTGTCCAACTCTAACAAATAAAGAATGCCGAAAGTGGAGAGGGCGATCAACACGGAACTTAGGTTTGTCCCTATGGCAAGCGCTTTCAGCAGCTCACGTATAGTCGCATTTTCCTTCGTGCGGACGGCGAAGATGCCGATGATCGACAATACGATCCCGACCGCGGCGATCAGCATCGGCGCCACGACCGCCTTGTATTGCATCTCTACGTCGCCGGACGCCACGAATGCGGCAGCACCCAATGCGGAGGTTGCCAGAATGGAACCGCAATATGATTCGTACAAATCCGCCCCCATGCCGGCCACATCTCCGACGTTGTCTCCCACATTGTCGGCAATGGTTGCCGGGTTGCGCGGGTCGTCTTCGGGGATGCCGGCTTCGACTTTGCCGACCAGGTCGGCTCCGACATCGGCTGCTTTTGTGTAGATACCACCGCCGACACGGGCGAAGAGTGCCTGTGTGGAAGCTCCCATACCGAAGGTCAGCATGGTGGTGGTGGTGATGGTCAGTTTATGTGTGGCATCCATCGTTTCTGCCGGAATGCAGATATTCAATAATATGTACCAGAACGAAATGTCCAGCAAGCCGAGGCCGACGACAACCAGCCCCATTACGGCACCGCTCCTGAAAGCAACCTGCAAGCCGCTATTCAAAGACGACCGGGCGGCATTGGCGGTACGGGCGGATGCGTAAGTAGCCGTCTTCATTCCTAAGAAACCGGCAAGGCCAGAGAAGAAACCGCCGGTCAGGAAAGCGATCGGAACCCATTCGTTTTGTACTCCGAATCCATACGCCATGATGGAGAACAAAACCACCAGGGCGAGAAACACCGAAGCGACAACCTTGTATTGTTGTTTCAGGTATGACATAGCCCCTTTGCGTACGTGCCGGGCTATTTTTACCATTAACTCCGTCCCTTCACTCTCTTTCATCATCTGCCTGAAGAAGAACCAAGCAAATACCAGTGCCAGGATGGAGGCTACCGGTATGATCCAAAAAATAGGTGTAATCATAGCAATGAGATTTAAAATTAATACGAATTTAATCGTTTTGACACTTAGCGTCTTACGATCCTTTATTGTTCATCTGTAAATATAACAAAAATAAAGAAGTAGAGAAACTTTTTCGTAAATAATAATGTTTCATTCTAAAAAAAACAGCATATTTGTCACAGAATAAGAATGAAAACGCAAATGACGGAAGAAACGAACCATAATGCCTATAAATTAGGCTTGGCTCTGAGCGGAGGAGGAGCGAAAGGTTTCGCTCATATCGGAGTTTTTAGATTACTGGAAGAATGCGGTCTGAAGCCGGATATCATCGTTGGTACGAGTGTCGGTTCGTTGATGGGTGCTTTGTTTGCCGATGGCTATACGTCCGACGAAATTAAAGAACTCTTTACCGGTCGTGAGTTCTCCGAATTCGCCCAGTTGCAAATCCCGAAATCGGGATTGTTCGACAGCAAGCGGTTCCGCTATTTTCTTCGTCGTCATTTGAGGGCTAAAACGTTTGAAGAGCTGAAAACTCCTCTGGTTGTCGTGGCGACCGATCTTGACAATGGCGAGAGCCATGAGTTTCGTAGCGGTCCCATCGTAGAGGCGGTGACCGCTTCCTGTAGTATTCCGATTATCTTTAGCCCGGTCGTGATAAACGGAGTGCATTATGTTGACGGAGGTCTTTTCCATAATTTCCCGGTTTCGATCATCCGTGAAGAGTGTGAGCGTATCATCGGTGTGAATGTCAGTCCCCTTGTCCCGCAAAAGTACAAGCAGACGATTTTCCATATCGCGGAACGTTCCTACCACTATATGTTCCGGGCGAACACGTTGGAGGACCGCGAGATGTGCGATGTCCTGATCGAGGCGGAGGAGTTCGGTATGTATAAGACATTCGATCTGGAAAATGTGGATGAGATCGCGAGTATCGGATATGCTGCGGCGATCCGGGCATTCGAGGTCGTGATAAAAGAAAATAAATATGAAACCTTGGTGAACGCTATTATGGCAAGAAGAAACAACGCCTTGATGCCATAGTTTTTTCCGGAAGTTCCGGTGTTCACCCCAAATATTAACTAAGTTGGCAAATAACGCGATGAAACAGGCAAATAAGATGGTAATATATCAGGTCTTTCCACGTTGGTTTGGAAATATGAAATCATCCCTGGTGAAGAATGGAAGTAAAGTTGAAAACGGAGTAGGAAAGTTTTCGGACTTTACGCCGGTTGCTTTGTCCAAGATTAAGGAGTTGGGAACCACCCATATCTGGTATACCGGAGTGATCGAACATGCAACGAATACTGATTATACGGCTTACCAGATACGAAGAGACCATGCGGCAGTCGTAAAGGGGAATGCCGGCTCGCCTTATGCGATCAAAGATTATTATGATATAGACCCGGACCTGGCCGATAATGTGCCTGACCGTATGAAAGAATTCGAATCGCTGGTCAGAAGGACGCATGAAGCCGGAATGAAAGTAATCATCGATTTCGTACCTAATCATGTGGCCCGCCAGTATTATTCGGATGCCAAGATGGCATATGTGGAAGACTTGGGGCAAAAAGACAATACTTCGAAAGCTTTCGATCCTAATAATAATTTCTATTATATACCGGGGCAGACTTTGTGTCTGCAATTCGGTGCTCAGCAGGAAGATTTTGAATATAGTGAATTTCCGGCGAAAGTCACGGGGAATGATTGCTTCAGTACCTGTCCCGGACAAAACGACTGGTATGAGACGGTCAAGCTGAATTATGGTGTTGATTATGTGAACGGCCGTACCCTGCATTTTGATCCGGTTCCCAATACATGGGCGAAGATGCTGGATATCCTGCTTTTCTGGGCGGAAAAAGGGATAGACGGTTTCCGGTGCGATATGGCGGAAATGGTTCCGGTTGAATTCTGGAACTGGGTGATCCCGAAGGTGAAACAGGCTTATGATGTTTGTTTTATTGCCGAAGTTTATAATCCGGCAGAATATCGCAATTATATCTGGAACGGACATTTTGATTATTTGTATGATAAGGTCGGACTGTACGATACGGTACGGGCGGTCATGTGTAACCAGGCTCCGGCAAGCAATATCTCCGGATGCTGGCAGTCACTCGAAGGCATCCAGCATAATATGTTGAACTTCCTTGAAAACCATGACGAGCAGCGTATCGCTTCTTACTTCTTTGCCGGTGATCCGCGTCCGGGAATTCCGGGGATGATCGTGTCGGCTATGATGAATACCAATCCGGTGATGATCTACAGCGGACAGGAGTTAGGAGAGCCGGGAATGGACGATGAAGGGTTCAGCGGACGTGATGGGCGCACGACGATTTTTGATTACTGGAGTCTTGCCAGCTTGCGTAACTGGATAAACGAGGGAGCTTTCGATGGCGGCAAACTGACTGCCGAACAACGGCAGTTGCGCGAGGTGTACGCAAAGATCTTGAATATATCAAAGTCCGAACGGGTTATCACGGAAGGAGTTTTCTATGATTTGATGTATGCAAACCTGAGCAATCCGTATTTTAATTCACACCGTCAATTCGTGTTCATGCGTAAATATCAGAATGAAGTGTTGTTGGTGGTGGTCAACTTTGACAAGGCAGAGCAGACGGTACGCATCCAAATTCCTGACGAGGCATTCAAGGCACTTGATTTCGGGGACAACAAAGCTGCCGTACAGACCGATCTGATGACTGGAGAGAACTGTATCAGCACATTGACGGCTGCTTGGCCCTATCAGGTCGTTATACCTGCTTATTCCGGTCGTTTACTGAAGTTTACATATTGATTTATGATTTATGGTTTGTGATTTATGATCTGCTCTGACCGATGTGTTTGGTAATAAATCATAAATCATAAATCATAAATCATAATTGTTTTGTACCTTTGCACTCACAATTCAAATCTATTTACTTAAGATAAATATTCGGAATAATGAGTGCACAAACTCCTTTCTTGGTGTTTTCGGGAACTAACTCCCGGTATCTTGCAGAGAAAATTTGCAATAGTCTTGGTTGTCCGCTGGGACAGATGAACATTCAACACTTTGCCGATGGTGAATTTGCCGTCTCTTATGAAGAGTCGATTCGCGGTCGCGATGTATTCCTGGTACAATCAACGTTTCCTAACTCTGATAATCTGATGGAGCTTCTCCTGATGATCGATGCTGCCAAGCGTGCTTCAGCACACTCTGTAATCGCAGTTATTCCTTATTTCGGTTGGGCACGTCAGGATAGAAAAGATAAACCGCGTGTTTCTATCGGGGCCAAACTGATCGCAGACATGCTGAGTACTGCCGGTATCGACCGCTTGATTACGATGGACCTGCATGCCGATCAGATTCAGGGATTCTTTAATGTTCCGGTCGACCACTTGTATGCATCTTCCATTTTCCTGGATTACATCAAAACATCATTGCCTCTGGATAACCTGTGTATCGCTACACCGGATGTTGGAGGAACTAAACGTGCCAGCAGTTATTCCAAATACCTGGGTTTGCCGATGGTTATTTGCCACAAGTCACGTCTGCGTGCCAATGAAGTGGCCGAAATGCGTATCATCGGTGATGTGAAAGGTTTGGATGTACTTTTGATCGACGATATGGTGGATACGGCCGGTACTATTACGAAGGCTGCCAACCTGATGCTCGAAAACGGTGCTAAATCCGTGCGTGCCATCGCCAGTCATGCCGTTATGTCCGACCCGGCTTCTACACGTGTAGACCAGTCTGCTTTGACTGAAATGATCTTTACGGATTCTATCCCTTATGCAAAGAAATGCGAAAAGGTGAAAGTGTTGTCTGTTGCCGATATGTTTGCCGAAGCCATCCGTCGTGTTTGTAGCGGTGAATCTATCAGTTCTCTGTATACTATTTAATTAATGCATATATCAAGGAAAGGCTGCAATCCTGCGGGATGAGCAGCCTTTTTATTTCCATATGATTCTTAACTTTGTCTGCATGAAAAAGAGCGAGAACCTTCTCGCTTGATATGATTAAGATGAATTATTGGTTTAATCTATAGGTCAGAATGGATCAGCATGCGTACCGGTATCGGTAAAAAGGAGTATAAGCTCTGTTTCGTTTTGGCTCCAGACTAATAACCGGTCTGATTATATAATGGCACTCCCATAGACCGTCATACTTATGTTTTTACCGTTTCTTTTTTACTTGTTGCCTCCATCTTTACTTAATTTGAATATTACGGCCAAAAATAATAATTAGCAATTTGCCTATTTCTCTTCATCAATAATCATGCCACTGCCGAGGCAAAGACGATGGTCTTTGTCGTAGACTACTCCGTACTGTCCGGGGGCGATTCCTTGGATTTTGTTGTCGGATTCGATGCGGTATAAGTCTCCGATGCGACGGATGCGGCCGTGTGTGAAGTCCGGTGTGTGACGGATCTTGAAAGTGATCTCTTTCTCGTCCGCAAATTCTCCCCATGGGTCTTCGGTGATAAAGTCGAAGCCGTGCATGTTGATAATCTTGCCGTACTGTGTTTCCGGATCATAACCGTTGGAAACATAGATAATGTTCCGCTTGATGTCCTTTTTGATAACGAACCACGGTCCTCCGCTCAAGCCTAAACCCTTACGCTGTCCGATGGTGTGGAACCAGTAGCCGTTGTGTTTGCCTAACACCTTGCCTGTTTCCAGTTCGACGATCTTTCCGGTTCGTTTGCCCAGGTAGCGTTCGATGAAATCATTATAGTTGATCTTGCCTAAGAAGCAGATTCCCTGGCTGTCTTTCCGTTTGGCACTCGGCAGTTTTTGTTGTTCGGCTATAGCTCGGACTTCGCTTTTCATGAGATGTCCGATCGGGAACATTAATTTCTGTATTTGCAAACGAGTGATTTGGCCGAGGAAGTCGGTCTGATCTTTTACCGGATCCTTGGCGGTGGAAAGCCATACTTTACCGTCTATCTCGGTTGTCGTGGCGTAATGACCGGTCGCTATTTTATCGAAATCCTTTCCCCATTTCTCTTCGAAGCAGCCGAATTTGATATATTTATTGCACATCATATCCGGGTTGGGGGTGAGTCCGCGTTTTACGGAATCAATGGTGTAGCTCACGACACGATCCCAATATTCGTCGTGCAAGGAGACGATTTCAAACCGGCAACCGTACTTCTTGGCGATATAAGAGGTGATTTCAATATCTTCTTCGGCAGGGCAGTCTATATATCCGTCTTTATCTTCCATGCCGATACGGATATAGAAAATGGTAGGATCGTATCCTGCCTCTTTCAACTGGTGGACGACTACGGAGCTATCTACTCCTCCCGAAACTAATGCTGCGATTTCCATATTTTTACAGTGAATAAGAATTGTACAAAGGTACGGTAAATTTTTCAATTAAAACAGGAGAGATACTTTGGGTGCATCGATTACCGATAAGATACATGTCGGAACGACGAAAAATTATTGGCAGTATCTTTCGGAAATGTTGGGTTTGGAACTGCTCGATTACGGTATTATATCTAGCCGGACGAATCTTATTCTAACTGAAGGGATAGTAGTGACGATTTGATAGAATTGAAAGAGCGATTCTTGTTGGGATACTTTTAACCTGCAAAACATTTTTCATCTCATCGGAATTGCTTATTTTCGCATCCATAATAGTTCTCTTTTATGAATGTAGACATAACAGATTTAAAGACGGTCCGTTTGAGTCAGGACGGGAGTGCTGTGATTATCTTGGACCAGACCTGCTTGCCGGGATCTGAAGTCTATGTTTCCCTTTCTTCTGCAGAAGAGATTTGGGAGGCTATATATAGATTAAAGGTGCGCGGGGCGCCGGCTATCGGGATAGCTGCTGCCTATGGCATTTATGTTTGTAGCCGACAGATTGCGGCAAACACTTATGGTGGTTTTTGCAGTGAGTTTCTCCGAATCAAGGATTATCTGGCATCTTCTCGCCCTACTGCGGTCAACTTGGTTGCGGCTTTGGACCGGATGGAAAAAGTTGTGGTCGCCCATTCTGTGAATCCTGTTCCGGAAATAGTGGAACTGTTGCGTGTCGAGGCGGAGGCGATCCGGGCGGAAGATGCGGCTGCTTGCCGTAAGATAGGAGAGAACTGCTTGTCCTTGTTGCGCCCGGGAATGGGAATCCTGACACATTGCAATGCCGGTCATTTGGCGGTATCGGAATATGGAACGGCTCTCGCTCCGGTTTATTTAGGAGAAGAACGTGGATATGGCTTTAAGGTGTTTGCCGATGAAACGCGTCCGCTGTTGCAGGGTGCACGCCTGACGGCCTACGAATTGCAGAAGGTGGGTGTGGATGTTACCTTGATTTGTGATAATATGGCGTCGACCGTCATGCGGAAAGGCTGGGTACAGGCTGTCGTGGTCGGTTGCGACCGGGTCGCGGCAAATGGCGATACGGCTAATAAGATCGGGACTTCGGGAGTGGCGATCCTGGCTCGTTATTACGGTATTCCTTTTTATGTGTTAGGTCCGACATCCACTATTGATTTGAATTGTCCGGATGGGGATTCGATCGTGATAGAAGAACGGAATCCCAAGGAAATTACGGATATGTGGTATGCTTCGCGGATGGCTCCTGAAGGGGTGAAAGCTTATAATCCGGCTTTTGATGTAACTCCTCACGACTTGATAACTGCGATTATAACCGAAAAAGGTATTGCTTATCCTCCTTTCCGTCTGGAGGATTTCTGAAAAATATTTACGGAAAGTTTTGCTAATCCCGAAACAATCAGTAATTTTGCTGCCCAATTTGTGGATATAGTAATTAAACAATATAATAAATTAAATTATGATCGTAGTTCCATTAAAAGAAGGCGAAAACATTGAAAAAGCGCTGAAGAAATTCAAAAGAAAGTTCGAAAAAACAGGTGTAGTAAAAGAATTGAGAAACCGTCAGGCTTTCGAAAAACCCTCTGTAGCAAAGAGAAAACAAACTATGCGTGCTGTTTACGTTCAGCAATTACAGCAGGTAGAAGAATAAAAATACAAAATCTATCTGCCAGGCTTGTTTTATTGGATTCTTATTCTTATTTTCGTTGCATAAAAGTTGATGCAACGTGAATGTGCTGATTGATTCATTTTTAGATTATCTTCGGTATGAGCGGAATTATTCCGAATATACGATTAATGCTTATTTCAAAGATTTACAGCAGTTTGAAGATTTTGTAAAAGAGAAGAAGGAAGGCATATTTGTGCCGGAGGAAGTTGATACGGATATTGTACGGAATTGGATTATATCTTTGTTGGATAATAAGATTTCGCCCGTATCTGTCAACCGGAAGTTGAGTTCTTTGAAATCTTTTTTTAAATTCCTTATGAAGCAGGGATTCGTTTCTGTAAACCCGTTACGGTTTGTGACCGGTCCGAAAACAAAGAAACCGTTACCTACTTTTGTAAAAGAAAAGGATATGGAAGAGTTGTTGGATGGAGACGGGTTTGATGAGGATTTTGAAGGGGTGAGGGATCGTCTGGTACTTGAAATGCTGTATGATACCGGGGTGAGACGTTCGGAGTTGGTCGGTTTACAAGATACCGATATAGACTACGATGCTATGCTGATCAGGGTGACAGGTAAGCGTAACAAGCAGCGGCTGATTCCTTTTGCAGAAAGATTAAAAAACTTGATGCTTGCATACACTGAAGTCCGAAATCGTGAAGTTGACGCAGGATGCGGATGGTTCTTTGTCCGGAAGAATGGAGAACAATTGTCTACGGGTATTCTTTATACGATAGTAAAAAAGAGGCTTTCGGACATTCCTACATTGGAAAAATGCAGTCCCCACGTATTAAGACATTCGTTTGCAACAAGTATGTTGAATAATGGAGCGGAGTTGAACGCCGTGAAAGAGTTACTCGGTCATAGCAGTCTGGCTTCTACCAGTATTTACACACATACAACCTTTGAGGAATTAAAAAAAGTGTATCATGCTCATCCAAGAGCACAAAAAGAAGGAGGTTTATTATGAACATTAGAATTCAAGCAATCCATTTTGATGCAACTGATCAATTAGAAGCGTTTATTCAGAAGAAAGTGGCTAAGTTGGAACAGTATTTCGACGGCATTATATCGGCAGAAGTTAGTTTAAAGGTTGTAAAACCA